>Ga0302320_10000093_pt1 | contig 175339 bp, 129 predicted proteins | sample Bog_T0_3_FD_202130 | JGI IMG/M metagenome (GOLD analysis project Ga0302320, IMG submission 202130) | Peat permafrost microbial communities from Stordalen Mire near Abisko, Sweden - Bog_T0_3 | ecosystem: Environmental > Terrestrial > Soil > Wetlands > Peat | place: Sweden: Abisko, Stordalen... | reverse complement strand
AAGCAATGGAACAATCAGGCCATAACTGTATTGCGGGTCCGTCAGCCATTCCAAACGCAAATTATTAATCAAACGAAACCATAAAAAGCTTAGGGAGACGCTGATGATAATCCAATACATGGCGAATAATCTTTGTGAGTCTAGTGGAGAGATTGCCAAAAGGACAAATCGAAATACCGGATAAGCACCGCAAAGCCGGCAACCGGATCATGCGCATTAATGCTCCGATTACCGGTTTTATCGGGCATCACCTGGCGTTTTGTCACTCGGGCTGGTTCATTAAGCATAAATGAGACCTCAATACCTTGGAATCGTTCAGCATTTCTGCCGCCAGTCGCATTGTAAAAGGCCTGCTTACTTGTCAAAGCGTATCAAAATTGTTTCATGTTAAAAAACACACAAGTAATTTAAAATAAAATACTTCCGCTCATTGTTGCGATATTCCACTAGTGTCCCGATTGATTAATTCGTTCACAAAATGATTTAACCTTGTTTAAGATTAAATCCGCGCTGACAGTCCAAATAAATGGCTTGGGGTTGGCATTGTTGCTGGCGATATAGTCCGCCATGGCCTGTTCCAAATCCTTGACGCAACGAAAGGCGCTCCGGCGAATACGCTGGTCGGTGATTTTGGCAAACCAACGTTCCACCTGATTGAGCCACGAGGCGCTGGTGGAAGTAAAATGCAGATGGTAACACGGATGTTTCTTGAACCAAGCAGCCACTTTGGGGGTTTTGTGCGTTGCATAATTATCCAGGACCAGGTGGACGTCCAATTCCGCGGGCACCTCCTTGTCGATGCGATCCAAGAAGCGCAAAAACTCCTGATGACGATGGCGCCGGTGACATTGTCCGACCACCTTGCCAGTGGCGATGTCCAACGCGGCAAACAAAGAGGTCGTGCCGTGCCGTTCATAATCATGCGTCCGACGTTCGGGTTGGCCCGGACGCATCGGCAATAGCGGTTGTGTGCGTTCCAAGGCCTGGACCTGGGATTTTTCATCGACACACAAAACCACGGCCCGGGTTTGTTCGGGGGGATTAAGGTACAAGCCCACCACGTCCCGCACTTTCTCCACAAAAAACGGGTCCGTGGAAAGTTTGAAGGTTTGTTCCAGATGCGGTTTGAGCCCAAAGGCCCGCCAGATCCGCAGCACCGCGTTTTGCGTCAAGCCAGAGGCTTTGGCCATGGAGCGAGTGCTCCAGTGAGTTGCGTTCTCTGGCAACGTCTCCAAAGTGGCGGTAACCATTTCTTCGACTTTGGCATCGGTAATCCAGCGTGGTTGGCCCGGTCGCGGAGCATCGGCCAGCCCAGCCATGCGCCGTTCCGCAAACCGGCGTCGCCATTTGCCGATCGTCGGCATACTCACGCTGAATTGTTTGGCCGCCTGACCGTTGTTTAGGCCCGCGGCACAGGCCAAGACAATCTGACTGCGCAAGGCCATCGCTTGCCCCGTCTTCCGGCGACGGGATAACTCCAGCAGTTTGCTGCGTTCTTCGTCGGTCAAAACAATAGACGGAACGGGACGACCCACAGGCATGCTCCGATTATAACCAGATCATTCCTATTTATAAATGAATTAATCAATCAGGACAATAGTTCGCCTGGAAATTCTAGTGGCCTGAACAGACTCATCCGCAAAGTGGGCCCGGAATTCTGGACTTGCAGAGGCTCAATTCCCTAATTTGCCCGCCCAAACGACTAAGCAAGCCGCTGCTGGCCTCGCAATTAGATAGGTTCGTCTCAAAATGAAATCAAAGTTGGCTGGCCAAAACATGCAATTCTTTCCCGCTAAGGACCGACGAGAAGAGAGTTCGACCCAACGAATCACAACCCAAGGCACGTTCAATGATATCGGGGCGCTTGTAATGGCCGGAGAAATTGGGCCGAAAGCAAAAGCATGAGAGGGTAAAAAAGAAACGCGGCCAAAAATTTGGCCGCGTTCGTTGAGGCTTAAGGGGGTTTTTAAGCGCGAAACTTTCCAAAGGATTTCAAGCTGCACATCCCGAAGGAGAGGAGCAACAGGGAGGCCGTGATCACAGTGGACGCTTCAGGAACCGGAGCGTAAAGCAATAATCCTTGAGGCGGATTGCCATCAGGGTTGTTGCCGTTTGTGGGACTATCCGGATCAGGTGTAAAAATGTCAACCCCTGTATTGGGCGTGAGCCCTGCCAATTGGCTGAGGAAGCTGTAAGCATCTGCGGTTGCGCCAGAACCATTCGATGCCGCCAAAAGTTCGGCATTTGAACCGAGGTTCAGTGTGCCAACGCCGGTGGAATCATAAAGTGCCATCCAAACCGCCAGTTGAAGACCCGCGGCCTTATCCAAATCGCTCCCGCTCAATACTGAGCCGAAATTGGCGAACAGAGTGGCGGCATTTTGAATTGCGGCCGATCCGTTCGGCCCCCACGCCGGATCAGGGCTGTAACCAGGTGTGGTTAAAGCGTTTGCGGTAGGAATCGGAGCGTTATAGCTGTAAGTGTCGCCCAAGTAAAGCGACGCGGCGAAATCCGTGCAAACACTGACGTAAGTGCTGGGCCCGGAACTGGGGTTGGGACCAGAGGGAAGAGAGGGAGAAACGTTGTTGGCTGTGATCCCGATTCCGCCAGCCAGAACAGTGTATTCACTGCCTTGATATTGGACGTCGGCATATTCCAACGACGCATCCGAAATCGTGTAGCTAATATCAGCTTTGGCTTGCGAAGCAATCCCCCCTGCCATGGCGATGGCACCCAAGGCCAGGATTCTTTGGTTTAGTTTATTCATACTATTATTGGTCTTCGACATGGTGATAATCTAGCACCACCCCTATCATCGATCTATCCCATATTGGGACATGTGCGTTCTGAAATGGGACATGGGAAAAAATGCACCGTTACCTTGTCTGTCAAAACGAGATTGTTAAGGACCAAAAAGACGAATTGCACCGACTGAAGGTGCTTCCGAAATAATTGCAAGTATTTATATTTCAATCATTTAAGCCTCAACACGGTGATTTTTGGCCCGTTGAGAACGATCAAGGTCTTCAATAGCACGTAAATAGGTGGCAAAGCCTTGTGGTTATTGGGCAAGTTTGCATTATGCTTAGTCTAAAGGCATAAACACCGCAAACATGGCAGAACTAGAAAACCGCGTTTCACCCAATAAAATAAAGGATAGCAGATAGCTAAAATTAGTTTTGAAACACCCTCCAACTGAGCTGCCAGAAAAGCACCAAAACACCCCATTAAAACCTCATATTACTCTGAATACAAATATTTAAGCTGTATTCGTGGTTTGCCGAATTCTGGTCTTTCGCATGCTCCACCGGCGCAAAGTCAACGGGCCGCTACCAAGTGCATTGCCGGCGCCGTTTTTTGACTCAAGACTTACTGGTTATTGGGTTTGTCTTAAAATCCAGTGATTTCATCCAATCCCAAAAGATTATACGCCTCGCCGCCATTCTTTAAGATAACGCGAGCGGCGATTCACAACCAGATTGCAACCCAATTCAAATTTGACTTTTCTGGATATGTGATTGTATTTATTGGGTTATTTAGTCAGAAACCCGTATTTTCCAATTGTAGATTTGAAATCAGCATGAACCCTAAACTGTACTCCCTAATCATCGTGGTGGCATTGATTGCTGGCTTTCATCAGGCCAGCGCCCAAGTCACCAATCTGGGCATCGCTCCGGCAGCCGGCGGGCAATCCATCCTTTACTGGCCAGTCAGCAGCACAACTTATGTATTGCAAACCACCACCAATCTCTCCTCCACCAACTGGGTGACGGTCTTGAATGCCGGGCCGGTGACCGCCGTCACCGTCAGCAACACTTTGCCGGCAAAATTCTTCCGTTTATCAGCCCTGCCCGCCGGCATGACGCTGATTCCAGCGGGGGCATTTACAATGGGTAATTCCATTGGGGACACTAATATTACGGACGCCAATCCAACTAATATTTATATCTCGGCGTTTGCGATGGACTTGAATCAGGTCACTTATGGTCTGTGGACCAACGTCTACGCATATGCCACGAACCGAGGCTACAATTTTGCGAATCCGGGCGTGAATAGGGGCACGGGAACGAATTATCCTGTTGAGCAGGTGGACTGGTTTGACAGTGTTAAGTGGAGCAATGCGCGGTCACAGCAGGCGGGTTTGACGCCGGTGTATTACACGGATGCCGGTTTTACCCAGGTATTCACGAATGGGGACATCAACACCACGGTCTATCAGAATTTGGCGGTGAATGGGTATCGATTACCAACGGAAGCGGAGTGGGAGAAGGCGGCGCGGGGCGGGTTAAGCGGGCAGCGGTTTCCCTGGGGCGATCTAATCGGGGAAAGCCAGGCTAATTATAAACTTGGCTCCGGCGAAACTTTCGATTTGGGCGGGACGGAGCTGTACGCTGGGATACCCAATCCGGTGGGTGTTTTTCCAGCGAACGGATATGGCTTAACCGACATGTCGGGGAATTCGTTTGAGTGGTGTTGGGACTGGTATGGGACCCCGTACGGTCAGCCAACTGCGATTAACCCAACAGGTGCAGGGCCGGCATCGGGTCTCCGGGTGTGTCGTGGCGGGAGCTGGTACGACACCGCCGATCTGGCGCGGTGCCCCGCCCGCTGCTCCACCACGCCGACCAACGCATATGGTGACGTCGGGTTTCGGTGTGTAAGGGGACTTTAATTTCTGCGCGTCTGCAAAACGGCTCCCTGAGGTCAACCCGGGCGGTGTGATTCGAGTCCCACCGCCAGCTGTAATCTCGCAGAGCCGATGTTTTTTACAGTTATCATCCTTTTTTCATTGGGAAAGGCCGCGGCTTTTTATGCCTCGCATACAATGTGAAAATACTTTCCCGCCCAAAACGAATAAAGCCCCGGTTAAGGGGCTTCAATCTTGCGACGCCTTTTATATCAGATTATCTAATCGATAATTAAGATACACTGATTGCGTCACGTTGGGCATTCTTGGTCGATTTTCAGGTTCAATTCATTATCTTTTGAATGTTCAACGGTGGTTGTACTGAAACTCGCAAAAACTGAAACTACTATAATCGCTATCGGGGAAAAACTGATGCGGTAGCTTTTCTGCGTCAGATATGCGGTTTAGGGCTCTCTTCCGCGAGTGCTGGTTTTGGGCTGCCAACATCTTCCAAGGAAGGATAAACCTTCAAGGGAAACAATCCTGCTCCCAAACATGAAAGCAATTGGTTGCAAAAAATCCCGACCGGATCTTTTGGAATGAGTTTTTCAACCCGGGTACGTGCATCCGCCCCCATTCGCTGCCATTCATGGCGACAATTCCACGCCGCCTCCAAAGCCTGCCCGAAAAGTTCAACTGAAGGGGCTGCGGCCACAAAACCGGTTTCGCCATCGGCGCACAACTCTGTATTCCCCGCGACGTTGGTGACAATTGCCGGTCGGCCGCACCACATTGCCTCCACCAGCACCAATGGCAGCCCTTCAAAACGAGATGGAAGCACGAGGATATGATTGCCCTCCCAGATCGAGGAAACGTTATCCACGTGGCCATGAAAACGAATCGCTTTTAGTCCCAGGAAATCAGCCAGTTTTTTGAGCCCGCCTGCAGAAGGGCCCGTCCCATAAATGTTTAATTCGACTGCGCGCTCACGCCAGCGTGGCTGCGCGAGGACCTGAAGCAGTATATCCTGCCCTTTCGCGGAAGGATCTAATCTCGCCACGCAGGCCAGACGCCAGATTCCGGTTTCATCGGGCCAGGGAACCGGCTGTATCGGCGAAACATTAAACGGATTTCGCACCACCGAGGCATTTTGCAACCGCGTGCCGATTTGCCGCTCGCACAACTCCAAATTGGCCTCGGAAACAAAGAACAATCGCTTGGCAGCCGCAAAAGCCTCAGCCATTTCCCCGGCCAAACAATCCGACGGCCACCATGCTTCGGTGTTGCATTGGCAGACGACGATATAAGGCATGCCCGCTTCCTTGCAGAACCTCATCCAGGCCAGACCATCCGCATTTCCACCTTGTGAGATGATGGTCAAATCAGGACTGTACTTCCTTAGCCATGCAAACTCGGCCGGCAGCCGTTCCATGGGCCGTTTTATTCTTCGCCATGCACGCGTCAATAAGGTTGATTGAACCCATGGTTTCCTGAAAAAGAGTTCAGCCCCTTGCCCACGCAATTCCTCAATCCTCAATGAAAGACAAGGCCACCAGCACACAGAGGCCGCGATTTGATGCCCCCCGGCACGCAAACGCAATGCGGTCCGGCTCCAGAGCTCCTCGCTGCCACCCCACGGAGCAACGGACATCGATGAAATAAAAGCAAAACGCATATCTTGTTCCTTACTCTGATTGTTCCTTACACTGATCTGTAAAGCCTTTTTATTCTTTAATACACTAATTGCATCCGATAGAGAGTTCAAATGCGAGAAAGGCCGTACTTGGAATCCACTTCGCTTCCCTGCACAGCAATCCCGCATGCCCCTGAGCGCCTTGGAAAGGGCACCGAAAAACTCCGAGTCGATTACGCATATGGTGTCAGCTGCGGATCGCCAATCTTTATCTGAATGATTTCAAAGCTTGGACCAACCTTGCTTTCGAAGTGTTCGTAAATTGCCGCCGTTTCCAATGACCATCTCAACAGGTGTGCTGGAGAAATGCGAAAACAGGCGATTTTAAGTCGTGTGTCAAAGATGTTTGAACAGCTTTCAAGGGCCGAACAATTGAATGACGCCAGAACTTTTGGAAAATAACCTCCAGCGACCATGGCAACCTCAATGGGGATGCCGAATCGTCTGACTTCCCATCCCAGGGATACAGTGATTGTCCTGAGCAATTGCTCTGACTGCCTAGGATGGGCCACATAGATTATTTTGTCTCCTTTGAAATGTTCCTTTACCGCTTTAAGGTGCTCCAGATAGGACTCCTTACTCATGTATTCGTCTTCGGCAAAACACTGTCCCAGGAAGCATACTTCCTCGCTTGCCGAAGAATTCACAGCCACGCTCCTCAAATACCGATATTCGTTTTTTATCACCTGGTCGCCCGTACGGACACCCAGTTCGTAGGTGGTGAAGAACGTGAGGCTCTCTGCATCCCCCAGATTCCAATCCCAATACTTCTTTTTGAGATAGGTCATGATATTCCTGACTGAAAAGCCTGTGGGGATCTTCATTGCTTCGCCAGACTTGCCCGTGGAATTTCCTGCGAGTTTTCGCTGTAGGTTGATGTTTATGATATCAGTCCCATCGTCCAACAGAAATAGTTTTTCAAATTTGAGGTTGTTGGCGAAATGGCGCATGTAATATTTGATGGGAACCCAATAATGCCCCAGGAACAAACGGTTCGCCGGGCCGAACGACCGGCATATTTTGGTGAACTTATTTCTCCGTCGAAAATGGAGCAGCCAATTGTACCATTTCCTGACCACTACATTGCTGGAAAATGGGCAAACCCGGTATTCTTCTTTCTCCATTTCCAGGAACATCACTTCAGCCCATTCATTTTTTTTAATCAGCGGATCAAAGGCTGCCTGGTTCAAACCGGGATATTTTATTATTACCAGATGGCTGTTTGACAGAGCAAAGTGCTTCGCCGCTTCGATCGCGTTTAATAATTGAAAAGGCGTGTCGACAACAAAAACGTTTGGCTTGGAATTATTGTTTCTCAATGCCTTTCACACCTTTGTGAAGAAACACCGCCCGACGGGTGCTGTTTCGGGAACAACCCGGTCCGCCGGCATTAATAAACGGTCATTAGCGCCTTGGCAAACTCTGCAATAGGATTCTGAGGTATGATTGTTTTGATGAAAACACCTGCCTTTTGACCGATCACATCCCAATGATCTCTTTCAGTCCAGGCTCTTTCAAGGGCACCATCGAGGTAAACTGCTTTGGGCGCCTCAGCGATAAAACCGTTGACATTATCTTCAATGACTTCCGCATTGCCGCCGCAATTTGTAACGATGCCAAATCGCCCGCACATCATGGCTTCGATCAATGCCAGTGGAAGTCCCTCGTAGCGGGACGGCAGCAACAAGGCATGGTTTGTCTTCCAGATTTCAACCGGACGGATAAAGCCCATACGGCGAACGGACTTCTCCAACTCGAACATCTTGATCATTTTATCGATATGAGATTGGTCCCTGCCACTGCCGTACAACCCAACGGAAATATTGCGTCCCCTCCACTTTGGATCGGATAGTGTCTCCATCAATACATCCTGCCCCTTTGCGTGAAGCTCATACCTGGCCACGCAGGCCAGTTTGAATTCGGGGTCAACAGGTGGGAATTCAAGGTGGTTATCATACGGCACATCGAAGGGATTGGCCACCACGTAACTGTTGGGCACGCGCTGGCCCACCAATAACTCGGTTAACCTAAGATTGTCCTTTGATACAAAGAAATTGCGTTTGGCCTGCGACATGCCATGGGCCAGGCCGTCTTTAATATTAGCATCAAGGTAAAACGTTTCGCTGGCGGCTTGAGAGATGGTCACATAAGGGATTTGGTTCCGGGTGCAAAACTCCATCCATGGCAAACCATCGTAATTGGCCCCCTGCGCAACGATCACCAAATCAGGTTTAAAACGTTTGGTCGCTTTCTGGAAAAGGTTTTCAAGGCGCGCGTCGAAATGGAATCGACGGAAGACCTTGCCAAGAGTTCGGTTTACGATCGAGTGAGTCGAGTCGTGTTGGTATACCTCGGAAGCTTGAAGCAACCCGGCAATTTCAGGTTCAAGTGAATCCCATTTCTTGATGATAACACCAGTTTTAATTGAGTTATTGGCCAGAAGGTGTTTTGCGGTATATACCCAAAGTTTTTCACTGCCGCCCCAGGCTGTCCATGGATTAGCGGCGACGAAGAGGAATTTTTTCATGGCGGATGAACTGCTTGGAGAACGTTGCTACTGCAACCAGGACACTGGAAAACTAGTGAGGTAACCGGCTTTAACGCCGCCAGCAATGCCATGCCAACCTGGTAATTGATTCAGGGTGACTTGAGCCTGAAATACTCATTGTGGTTGGTATATGGATGGGAAAACTGATTTTGTCCGTTTGAGATGGAGACCGAATATACGCCTGCCGCGCTTGTCCAATTGGTTACAACCGGTCCGATCGCTTCCTGCAACGAATAAGGAATTGACGAAGTTGGCCAGGATAGAACCAAGTTGGCGCTCACAATACTGAATTTCAACATTGGCGGACGAACTGTTTGAGGGTCGAGTTCGTCGGCTCCGTCTGTCAAATTGGAAAGCGTATCGCTCATAAACGAGATCTGGTCATAATAGGTGCTGGTTCCGTTTTCCGACAGCAATCCCCACTGATGGTTCGGCAAGATGGCCAGCGCCGAGTAACCAAACATGTTGGGATAATATAATTTGGATACTGCCCAAGTTTGCCCTTCATCGTAACTAATCCGCACGGTTCCCAAAACCCGGTTATATAAAATTGGGCTGTCAGGATTGGCGAAGATCAGCCGTGTCTTTCCATATCCCGGTGGAGCCGTGTAGCGAATGAATGACGCCTCGCATCCCGAATCGCTAAGCACGGTGCTGTTGGTTATCGGGCTCCAAGCCACGCCTTCATTCGTGGAAATGGATATGCCCATAAAAGTAGTGATTTTGGTATCATTTCGAGTAATCATCATCAAATTGCCGTTAGTCAAGGCGACGACCGAGCACTCGTCATACCCCGCCATGTTATTGGTTGCGCCGACTGATGATAGCCAAGTCGTTCCGTCATCATCCGAATACATCACCGAAGGATAGTAATTCGTCATGATGCTGTAATACCAGGGCACAATCAGCCGACCACTGGCAAGCTGGATACCGGTCGCCGGGCCAGGGTCGCACCAATCCCAATTCGTTTGCTTGACGCTGGAAGTTATTTCCACCGGGGCGGACCAATTGGTTCCGCTGTTGGTACTGGAAAGCAAATACATGTGGCGCGTTCCCACTGAAGTCTTGTTGTCGATGGCAGTCTCGCCGTCCCCAAATAATCCCCAGCCTGCGAAGAAAAACATTGTGCCGGTATTGGTATCGGTCACGACCGCACCGCAGCTAAAAGTGTTCGTGCCGTCGCTGGCGATCGTTTGCATCGGTGTCCAGTTGGTGCCGTCGTCCATGCTGCGCCTCAGGGTGACATTAACGTAGCCGCCGTCGTAATTTGTGACAATAATCCTGTTCTCCACAAACGCCAGCAAGCCGCCATTGGGAGCCACGCACAAAACAGGGATGCGGTTGGGAGAGGTCCAAAGCGCGTTGGTGACAAATGTTTGTCCATCGCAAACCTGGCAGATAATGGTTCCAACAATCAAATAAATGAACGCCAAGTTGTTACTCAAATATCTGTTTTTCATGACTGGAGGGTAATTCAAGACTCCCCAGCTCTACTATGGGGTCTTCACCCCATTGTTGCAAATCCCCAAATGCAGGAGCGACGCGATTGTACGGATAATGGACCGTTTTTTTGGGGGGTGGCTAGCGTCGTTTTCGGCGTGGCCATCCCGACCGGAAGGCATCTCTAGCACCCCAACAACCCCGCCTCGCATGGCGAAGACTTTTCTCCAATCATCAAAGTTGGGTCGGCAACTTGTGAACTTCATACAATGTTAGCCAGCCAAATCTAGCTTTCGAAAACTGCAGGGCCGAGCCCGCCATGTAGTCGTCGACACAGTGCTCGTATTCAGGTTTGCGGGTCACCACAAAATAATGATCGTCCTTATTTAGCAAGTCCGGTTTCTGGATTTCAAGACCGGCCCCGCCTGTCTTTACCGCCAGCGCCAAATGTAAAACATTAGTTTCGGCGTACCCATAATAGCGCAAACCGCATTCGACTGGATCGATATCGTTCAAGACCGGCAAATCAGCAATAAATACTATGGTCTCTGAATTGTTAACCGATCGAAGGTGAGCCGCCAGCTCAGGAAAATCCCGATTCACGTAGACTATTTGGTTCTTGATATTAAATATGTACGAGTAGCTTACGAGCATTAAAATGAGAACCGGGAGCCTACACGGCCCGCTGATAGTAATCGCGGAGAGAATAAGCACAAATGGGACAAGGGCTGGAAACACATACCGGTCTGAATAACCTGGTTCAAAACAAGATACTATCACAAGTAAATACCAGCTGAATAAGATCCAGGCAATGGCTAGCAATGGTGTTAAATACCAGCTGGCGCAGGATTGAACGCTGAGATCCTTTGACTCTGCGCCAAAAAAACCCTTCGACCTCAACCTGTTTAAAACGTTCCAAGCCATCACCATAAGCGGCCAGAGGCATAAGATGAACAGATGGGTGTCAGCGAAAAACGATGTTCCACTGCGTGAAAAAGACAGGGCGGCCAAGTGCGCTTCGGATATGCCACTCAGTGCAATCAATCCCCCGGAAATGTACCGTGATATCAAGTAGAAAGCTGGAATGCACAATAAAAAGACAGTGCCCATGGCAAAACCCATTTTTTTCAGAATGGCTTTTTGCCGGGTATGAACCACATATACGAGCAGCGTCAGGGCCTGGGCTGGAAACACCAGCAAGCCAAAATAGTGAGTATACACCAGCAGTACGGATGAACACACATATGCCATGATGGAAAAACGGTTGTACGATATCAGACACATGTAAAATGTTCCAACCGACAAGACTGAAAACAGCAAAAACATGCTATATGGCCGGGCCTCTGCGGCGTGATCAAGAAAGCAGGGATTGAATCCGATAATAAAAATACTCATCGCGGCTACCATGGTGCTGAAGAGTGTTTTTGCCAGCCACCAGATTGAAAACAAACCAAACATGGCAAACATCAAGGCGGGCAGTCGAAAGAAAAATGTTTCGGGAATGTCTCTATGGACAAACAACCTAGTGATGAGCTGGTATAGGGGGGCAGAATAGTCTTCCGTTTGAAGCAGGCTATTGATGAACGGCCTTCTCACGGTGATCAGCATGTACAATTCGTCCAGCCACAGGGGCCGGTGCACACTAACGATAATGGCTAAGATTCCTGAAGCCACGCAGCAGATGACCAGCCAGCCGTAGGTGATCAGGGGAGAGTTCCACCGATTTTGCCATGATTCCGGAGTCATGCATGTGTCTTTCATGCGGGCGCGAGCATACTCAGGCATTATCTTGACCCACTACATCCTTCAGCATTTCAATGACCCGGTCTTGCTCGGTCTGGCTCAGGCCCACCGAGCATGGTAGACTTAATGCGTCCCGATATAACTTTTCGGACGTAGGGCAAGGCGTTGCGCTGCACGAATTGTGAGCCGGTGAGAGATGCAATGGCTGCCACAAAGGGCGGGTCTGCATCCGGTTTTCCGCCAGCTTTTTAAGCAATTGTCGCGAATCAACTCCTGTTTTTGATTTATCAATCAGAACGGTATACATCCAGAATGTGCTGGACGCGCACTCCGCTTCTTGAGGCAGCTGCAGACCGGGAATTTTTGCCAGTGCCTCCCCATAGCGTTGCGCGATCCGACGTTTTGCCGCAATAAAGCCGTCCAGTTGTTCCACCTGGGCGCAGCCCATCGCCGCCAAAAGATTTGTCAGCCTGTAATTATAGCCTACCGCGCCGTGAATGTATTCGATGGGATCATCTTTGGCCTGGGTGGTCAAATACTTGGCTCGAGCCGCCCACTCCGCATTATTGGTGACCAACATGCCTCCCCCACCCGTGGTGATAATTTTGTTGCCATTGAAGCTGAAGCAACCGATCTCACCGATGCCGCCCAGGCTGTTTCCCTTGTATCGGGCTCCCAGACCCTCAGTGGCATCCTCGATCACCGGCATGGCGTATTTTTTCGCCACGGCAAGGATTGGGTCCAAATCCACCGGATGGCCGAGAATATGAACTGGAATAATGGCTTTAACCCGCCTCCCGCTCTTGCGGTTGCGCAATGTTTTTCCGTCCCAAATGCATTCCCGTTCCAGAAAATCCACCACCCGAACCGGATCCATTTGCCAGTAAATGGGTTCCGCATCAATAAACAACGGCCAGGCATTGACATAACTAATGGCGTTGGCAGGAGCGATGAAAGTCAGGGTGGAGACTAGAACTTCATCATCGGGTTCCACCCCGGCAATCAACAATGCAATATGCAGCGCGGCGGTCCCATTGACCGTCGCCACGGCATATTTTGTGCCAGCTCGTTCAGCCACCAGCTTTTCGAACCGGTCCACATAGCTCCCGACGGACGATACCCAATTGGTGTCAAGGCATTCTTTGACGTAACGCCACTCATTTCCGCGAATTTCCGGAACAATCAAAGGAATGAGGTCCGCCGACGGTAGCGCTCGCTTGGCTGATGTTTCGTTCATGTTCAATTACGGTACTTTCCGTCCGTAAAGTTCTTAATCAGCCCATTTGTGACCAGACTGGCAACCTCCGAGATGCCTTGAGGGACCGTTCGGGTGATCTGAAATCCCAATTGTTTGGTGATCAATGTGAACGAAACCCGGTAGTCGCGCGGATCCTCGGTCTTGTGCACGTATTCAACCGCGGCGCCGGGTGCGTATGGTAGAATCAACTCAACCAATTGCTGCTTTTGATAGTTTTGGTCGGTTGCTCCGACGTTGAACACCCGCCCAGAGACCTTTTCCGCCGGCGATGTCAATACCAGTTGGATGCCACGAGCAGCATCCCGGACATGGACGTAAGGCCGCCAGAATTGCTCGCCGAAAACTTTAAGCTGCTTTTTGGTCAACATTTCCATGGTGAACTCGTTGACGGTCAGATCAAAACGCATCCTGGCAGAAACGCCAAAAATTGTTGCAAACCGCAACGGCGTTGGACACCAGACGTCCGTCACTCCACCTTGCAGCAATGCTTTTTCCACTGCCACCTTGGTTTCAGCGTAGAGCGAGACAGGAGTCAGCTCGGATTCTTCATCCACATAACTGTTGGGATCCTTCATTTTGCCATAATTGCTGCAAGTCGAGGCAAAAACGAATCGATGAACCCCTGCCCTCCGGCTTTCCTCGATCAGCTTGAGGGAGGCATCCAAATTGACCGCGCGGGCAATTTCCGGTTGCCGGGCGCACGCGGGATCGCCGACGACGGCGGCCAGATGAACCACCGCCGACACCCCAGCGACGGCCCGTTTGACCACGGCCAAATCGCAGATATCGCCGCGAATAAATTCAAAGCCCGGATGAGACCACACACCCAGAAGAGATTCGCCACCATGCAATAAAGTGTCCAGCACACGCACCCGGTGGCCTTCCGCCAATAGCAAGGGCACCAAAGTTGATCCAATATATCCGGCACCGCCGGTAACAAGTATGTTCATGTTGTATTGCTTAACTTTTTAGCAGAAGGGCCAAATCAAGATTTGTGCCTCCCAATTTCTGATTATTCACCGCATACTGTCATCTGGATATCAAAATAGGTTAACCAATCCTTTACCGGCCCACCTTTTCAGATATTCCAAGACCTCATCTTCGGGCAGGCCGACCTTGTCCGCCAATGCTTTAACGCTGACCGGACGATCAAGAGCCGGCACGATATCCATCAGGTTGCGCTTCCGTCGCCGGCTCTCCAGGAGAGTGTCTCCCAGCGCAACCTGACCATAATCAGCGTAGAGATCATAGCGGGGATTTGACAAGCAAATGTTGCCCTCGAACTTTTTCACGAGCATGGGTGAAGCTTCGAGGTTATTCACGGCACCAAGCAAAGCTTCAACAGCTTCATTCAACGATGTCTCCCGTATCGCCGCCATACTGTCTTTACTCGAGTGATACTCGGGATAAGGGAAGCGGGAGAACGAAAGCATGGGGATGCCGTAGTTTTCCCAGAGGTATTCATCGTTGATGATGATACTTGCGAATGGCCCCGTATGGTAAGGGAGTTTGAGCTGACCCAAACTTGCCTTGAGCGCGTAGCCCAGGCTAACCATGTCTCGTCGCGAATCTTGGACGGCGAGTTGGGTGCTGGAACCGAGCATCTCTAGAAAAACGCCTTCCAGGATTTGTGTCCGCTCTGTTTGGGAAAGCGAAGCCAGATAAAATTCCGAGCCAATAATGCCTGGGGAAAGGACGAGGGCGTAGGTGAATTTGGTTTTCCGGCCCTGTAACCGCCGGAGCACTTCCAAGCCCACAACGCAGCCGGCCAGGCCGTCATTCGCAACTCCAGCATGGTCCAGGTTGCCGCCCAGGAGTATGGTGTGGTCGCTTGAACCGAGGTGTTTATACTCGAGGATTTTCATGTTGCCGGCAGACTCCTTGGTGCGGATCACGACGTCATATTCCCCGGGCAGCAGCGTGTCATAAACCTTTTTCGGCAGGCAGAACCCCCAATCCCGCTGCCAGCTGCGGAAAAACTGCCGGTAATGAAAAGGAATCGAGTCCTCATTGCGGTGGTCGTAATGCAGGTGATTCTTAAGTTCCTCCAGGCTCACGGTTCCTGAAAAACTGCTTGAAAGTCCAATTACCCCGAGCGGATGAGTGGAGCCATCATACATGGTCTGGCCATTCCTGGAGATTCTGGCTTCCTCCACATCCCACGAGGGGGGGATCACCCAGCCGTTGTGCTCGCGCGTATCCGGCACGGTCAAAACGCGAAAAGGGAGCACATCGCAAAGGTAGTCCACGGCCCGATCATAACCCAGCGAGCAGACCGCGCGGTTAAGCGGGGTGAGTTGCTCCAGAATTTGCATCATGGATTTCATCAACAGAAATGGACTAGCTTGGCAAATCGTTCGTATCTATTCGAGGCAGAGTCAGCCGCTCATCCTGATCAAGATCAGCAACCTTTGCCTCGACGCTGAAACCCAGCCGGCATCTGCGGTGGCGCAAAATCTCCAGGAGTGAATCATTAAAGCCTCCGTAGGGATAGCAGATGGTCCAATTATCAGGTTTGATACCGAAGCTTTTCAGGAACTCCAGGGACCGGTCAACTTCAACCGCCTGCGCTTCCGGTGAGAGATGATTCAGCCAGGCGTGCGAGTAACCGTGGCTGCCAAAGTGCATTCCGTGCCGGTGCATGCAGCTGATCTGCTCCGGGGAGAGGTATAACTCGCAGGCGAATGCGGTTTCATCGGCAGTGACATATTCTGCGAACAACGCCTGCACCACCGACTGCCGGACTTGTTCCGGCAGCTCGCGCTGCAACAGTCGTTTCAAAGTAACCACTTCGCGGCTGTCAAAACGATGCCCTCCCCCCAACTGCTGAAGATAGATGTCCTTGTTTTGGAGAGGGTAATCTGGAGCGGTTTCCATGATGATCTTCAAAACCCTTTCCAAAAGTGTTTCTGGATCTATTCCGGAGGCCAGAATGAAATGAATTTTGTTAACGTCCAATACCTTGTGTTCCAAAATTGCCTGTGCCGGCGGAAAAAAACAACCTGGTATTCCCCGCGCGTCCAGACGGGGAAAAACATTTGCAAAATGATCACTATAGCCGTCATCAAAGGTGACAAGCAGAGCGTTTGAAGGCAGCACTTGCTCAGGCGATTGCATAGCATACAGCAGCGTCTCGACGGTGATGGGTGTGTAGTGCGCTTGTATGTAATCAAGCTGACGGGAAAAGCGTTCGAGCGAGAGACCTTTGATCGCAGGAAAACGCGACCGTCCCAGGTCCCGAACATAATGATACATCACGATGGTTATTTTTCGGTTCATGGATGGAAGGGCAATCCAGCCCTAACTCGTCGATTGGAAATATTCTCAAATCACCAATGCCGGTTTCTTGATTTGGCTAGCCGGGCCAAGTTCGGGGAAAGCGATAACCAGAGTCCTTGGCCATTATGATCCGCCCCCTCGCTAAAACTACCAGGCACTCAGGCCACCATCAACGATCAGACAATGCCCGGTAACATAACTGGACGCATCCGAAGCGAGGTAAACCAGGGCGCCAACCATTTCATCCGCTTTGGCCATCCTACCCATCGGCACGCGTGCAGAATAACGGGATTTAAAGGTATCATTTTGACCGCTCTCCACGCCGGCTGGCACCAACGCATTGACCCTGATTCCCACATCTCCCCAATTAGCCGCAAGATAACGGGTCAATCCCACGACCGCCGCCTTGGAAGTCGAATAAACCGCCGGATTATTGATCTGCCGGCCGAGATAAAACGATCCTTCGTAAATTCGCTTGTCGGAAGACACGATTCCATAAATGGAGGCGGTCTGGATGATACTCCCCCCGACACCCTGTTTCTTCATTTGTCCACCAACGGCCTGGGCAACGAGAAACATACCGTCCACATTGACCGCCATGATCTTTCGCCATTCGGAAAGAGCGTAATCTTCTGTGGTGGCAAAAAACGCATTCAAATCCGCCGATTTAGATGCCGCATTATTGTGTAGGATATGGATGGCGCCAAAACGTTTCACCACCTGGTCAACCATGGTAGCCACCGATGCCGGATCGGAGACATCGCAAGCAACACCCATCGCTTCCACGCCGTAATCGCTTTGCAATTCCGCGGCGAAGTTGGAGCAACGATCTTGGTCCAAATCCACCACCGCCACCTGGGCGCCAAATTCCGCGAGACCCCGGCAAAACCCTTGCCCCAGAATGCCCACGGCGCCTGTTACCACCGCGGTTTTTCCCTTTAGTTCAAATAGATTTTTATAGTGTGATTTCATTAAGAAAGACTTCCCGCTTTTCTTCGCGCGACCTGCGTCCGGCGATGAGCACGCGCATGAGCTCGAGAGTAAATTCCGGCGGGATGGCCGGGCGGCCCGTCCGGATGGATTCCGTAAACTGCCAAAGCATGCGGCGGAACATCGAGAAATTATCGGTGATATCGAATGCGCCATTTTGCTGGGTGCCAAAGATTTCAACATGAAATGTTCGCGCACACTCACCCAAGGCATCGATCTGAATTAACACTCCGTCTTCCAAGCGCACCATTGATGACGCGTGGTCTGCCTTCGTAGTCTGTACGGAAACGGGTCGTGCGGTAGACAATGACAGAATGGCTTCAAGCAAATGGATCCCATATTTTTCCCAGGACAAAACAATCGCCCCCCGGATGAGTTTCAATCGCCCATACGCCGCCAAATCTGCGCGTGGCTCATCCATTTCCCGGGCGTACCGCATGCCCGAACAGGACATCAACTGGCCTTTTTCCAAGTAGGGTTTATAGAACCGCAATTCGGAAAGGTCCAGGCTCAGCGGTTTGTCCACGAAGACGTGCAGACCGGCCTCGAGAAAAGGCCGCGCCATCTGAAAATGGTTCTCAAAGTCATCGCGGGCAACAATGACCGCGTCCACTTTACCCAAAAACTCATGATAATCGCCAACCGGGTGAGTGATTTGGCAGGCTGCACAAAGCCGCTGAGTAACCTCAGTATCCTGAGTCCACGCATGGGTGACCTTCCATTCCCCCATGCCAAACTCCGAGGCGTGACGTCGGCGAACATAGTTGTAAATGCCCGTCCAACCGGAGGCTGCGAGGCCCTCCGGGGAACAACCGTTGATGATGGAGCTATAGGAAAATGGGTGTCCGTTCCCCTCGCTGACTCCGATGATGCCGATGGATTTCACCAGATTGCCCAGCCTCCATCCACGCACACGTTTTGACCTGTCATGTAGCTGCCCGCATTGGAACAAAGCAGCGCGACGGCCCCCTTGAGTTCCTCGGGCTGGCCGATCCGGTTCATCGGGTTCTTGGAACCCAGTTGTTTCATGAATCCTTCGTGCTTCTGTGTCGGAGGGTGAGGAAAAGCTCCGGGACTGAGGGCATTGACCCTGATGCCGTGCGGCGATAAAAAGCTGGCGAGATACTTCGTGAATTGGATCACGCCAGCCTTGGCTGCACCATAACTGGGCGGATTCGCGAATTGCGTGCCATCGTAGATCCGGTAGTCGGGTCCGATGTGACCGTACATCGAGGCGATATTGAGAACGACCCCCCGAGTTTCTTTCAGATCAGGAAAGGCAGCCTTGGTTAGCCGGAAAACCGAATTCAGGCTCATGTTGATATCGTATTCCCAATGCTCCTCGGAGATTGACTCCCAGGAATTCTTATTTCCCGACCACGCATTATTCACGAGGATATCAATTGGGCCAAAATGCTTGTGCACCTCGTCCAAAAAATGCCGGGAAGCGTCCTTCTTCAATAGATCAAGCTCGAGGCCAACCGCACGAATGGAACCGCCGGTTTGCTGGACGATCTCAGCACTTTTTTTTTCGCATTTGACCTTGTCACGACTGGCGAGCACCAGATTGGCCCCCAGCTCGGCGAGCGTTTCGCTGATTGCTGTGCCCAGATAGCCGGCACCACCGGTGACCACGGCCGTTTTGCCTTTCAATGACAATAACTCTTGCAGGGATTTATTCATTGGTTTGTTTGTTTTATTTCTTGAGAGTAGCTTCCACCACCGCGAAGTCCACACTGTCATCAATATCATGGGAACGCTCGCGGGGCATTAAAACCGCCGCCGATTTTCCCAGGAGGATGGACTTGGTTTCGCCGGCGAGAAGGCTCGCGCGGAATACGTAAACGGCTCCATTAAGTTGATAAGCCTTGGGAAGTTGTTGTCGGGGCAGCCAGGGAATTGCACCCGGTATGAAGACTTCAGGGACTCCCTCGACGATACGCCATGCCCGGTGGGGATTTAACTCCGCCTCTTTAAAAGTCGCTGCGGAATCATATTTGCCCTGGGACAGGAGTTGCAGGCAAGCCTGCACGTCGTCGGCGGTTCGTAGCGGGCAAGTGGGTTCCAACAGGACGATCCAACCGGGCACCTCCTGCTCGTTTTTGAGCGTTTGAATCAGATCCTTCAAGGCATCAATCACCAATGCCGTATCGGTCGCTAGATGGGGCGGACGATCATAAACCTCGGCCCCGTGCTCCCGGGTGATTGTCGCAATTTGCAAGTCATCGGTTGACACGATCACCCGGTCAATCTCAGCCACCTGTCGCGCAACCTCAATGGACCAGGCGATCAACGGCTTGCCGCCAAGTGGACGAATGTTTTTCCCGGGAACAGTCTTGCTCCCGCCTCGCGCGGGTATGACTGCGATAACTCGATTGCCTTGCAACATGATAAAGTGGCTGTTATTCTGAATAGCCCAAAGTGTTTACCCCCAATAAATAAAGGCGAATTCGCGTGAGCGTCTTGGGAGTTAGTTCCGAGGTGGAACTAAACCACCGACTGCCCAGCGGGTCGTCCATAACCTGCCGATTATAAGCCTCAACTATTTGGGCGTCACGTCCACTGATGCAATTGATATTAACCGCTGCTGATTTTTTTGCCAGCCCAAGTCGCCGGTAAATACTCCGCGCGGATTTTTTCAGTGCGTCAGGTAATGCCACCCGCGCCATGCTGCGAAAGAGCGAACTGTTCGACTTGGGCTGATCGCGGACAAAATGAAACTTGGTGCGATCGATGCGTGCCGGCCTCAAGCCCGAATAAAGAGGGAGCTCCAACAAGCCGGGCGACAGCGCATGAATCAACCTGAGTTGAAACTCGTCCTTCGCCCGAAACTTGAAAGGCATGCTTAAGAGCGGGTCATGCAGCCTTTTCAGTAAAAATGGTTCGATATAATGACCAAACTCGTTGGCCAGATTAAGAAACCTGGCCTCTGGCCGAATATACAAAAATAGTTTCGCTTTGACAAAAGTCTCCAAGGAAGCGCCGGTATCAGGAAAATCAATTCCGGCTCGATCCAACCCGGTTTTTATTTCTGCTGCCAAAACTGAGCGGTACTCGGCTTTACAAGTAATGCCCTGGGTCATCGCAACGTTGCCTCCGGCATATTGCATCCCATCATTAACGAGATCCTCAAACCTGAAAGTCGTTGGATTTAGTTCCCAGGGTTTTGAGTTCATAAAAGCTGGTCCGCGACCGCCGAGCAGCAAATCCGGATAAGGTGAAAGGCCACCATCAAACGACCGCAGGAAAGAATCTGAGGACCCATAGATCTCAAACTTGAAACCGTGGGTTCGAAAGAGTTTTTCGAGCTCTTCCGGACTGTGAGGTTGGTTGCCCGACCAATCGACTCGTTGAAAAGGGAGATTGTAAAGATCCGCCATGGCCTTCGCCAGCTCGAGATCGCGTTCGTCATAATCAGTCATGCGACTGTTTCCCATTCCGTACATAAGCTGTATCGGCACCTTCCACTCCAGCAAGCCGGCCAGAACGGTTCTGGAATCAAGCCCGCCGGTTCCAAAAAGTCCGACCCTCCCTAAAGAGGATAATCCGCGAAATACAATGTGCAATTCCTGCTTGAACTGGGCAATGACATCGTGAATTGACGGCAAATCCCAGGACAAGGCGGACATGGTCTTAGGAATGGCCTCAACCCGAAATTTGTCGGCGGCCAGATCAATTCGAATCTGTTGGGTGCCAAAGAGCCTTTTAATATCCGAATAAAACGTGTCTTCTCCCGGGAGGCTGCTTGCCAATGTTGTCACCAGCAATTTTGTGGCATCAATTCTTCGTTGGGGCAAAACGCTGGCGCACAAGAAAAGGGAATTCGCCACGAACCAATGCGATCTGCCATGAGTGTAATAAAGGTTTAACGCGCCGTGCGGATCAGTGAAGATCGTCACCTCATTGTTTCGTTTAATAGCCAGGGCATAATGCCCGATCGCCTTCGCCTGGACTGTTACACTCCCGCCACCAATAAAATCCTGAAAACAATCACGAAGCGCCTTCTCCCCCAATTGCTCGTTATAGATCAGTGTGCCGGCGCAGCAAATCCAATTATTTTCTCCGCAATGAAGTAGGTTGGGAGTGGCGACGACTCGCTTGAAGTAAGCCTGTCCGCGGCAATTCGCCCCGCCAATCAGCCCGGATGAACGCAGGTTAGCGCGGTCACAAACGGCCTGAGCTTCGCGATGAATGTTTTCGCTTGAAGTTAAGTACCAGCGAGCCATATCGGGGAAAAATGCTTTAAAAGTGCCAATCCAGAGCTTGGTTTGTCGGGTTTAATGCGTAGCACTTCGACCGCCCAACCGGTTGAGACTTTCCAGTGATTTCCGATATTCAGTCCATTCTCCGGTGTCAATCCAAGCGTTTTCACCAATTGGAAACACTCCAATACGACCTCCGGCATCTTTGATCCGCTTCATAAAATCGGTCATGTCGCAGCGCTCGTTCTCCGCAATCAGTCCGAGCCGGTCGCGGCGCACAACATACATGCCGGTGTTGACGAGGAAGCTGTATTGCGGTTTTTCCGTAATCCGGGCAAGCGCACCGCCTTTCTCAAGTTCGCAAACGCCGTAGGGAATTTTATAGTCCTTCAGCGAAGCGACCATGGTCAGGTCATAATTGTTGGCCACATGAAAATCCACCAGTTCGGCGTAATCAGCCTGGATGACGATGTCGCAGTTGGTCACCATCAGGAGTTCCGGTTTATCAAGGTAAAGTCCCCGGAGACTTCCCGCCGTCCCCCGGGGTTCATTTTCGAGCAGATATTCCACTGCGTAATGCGGGGCGAGTTCCTCAAAAAACGATTTAATGATTTTGGACTTGTAGTTGATTGAAAGGTGAAACCGGTTCAACCCGTAAGGAAGAAATTGATCGATAATGATTTCAATTACTGTCCGATCACCAACGGGAATAAGCGGTTTAGGCAACACATTAGTGAACGGGGCCAGCCGTGTGCCCTGCCCTCCGGCCATGATCACCACGGGAAGATCGAGTTGGCGTTTGGGTTTGCCGGCAAACACGGCATTAAACATTTCCTTCCAAAACAACAGACGCACGATTTCGCGGGACGGATTGACCACGGGGACGCAGCCGAAATTACCCTTCAGCATGTCCGCGCGAACCTCTTCGAGCCGGTAACCTTCCGGGGCAATATATGGCTTGCGATTGCAAACGTGAATAACCTGGGCCTTTAGGTCACCGTCGGACAGAATCCAACGGCGGATGTCACCGTCCGTCAACGAGCCGATCAACCGACAATTACCGTCCACCACAAAGACGATTTTCTCCTCAGTTTTCTCCAACTGCTCCATTGCCTGGCGGATGGTGTTTGTTTCGGGTAAAAGAAACGGTTTAACGTCATCATTCATGAGCTTTTTTATTGGGTGACTCTTACGGAGGACTTAACGGGCCGTCGGGTGAAATTTAACGCGTGGCACTAAGACAGGTCATGAAACTTCTTCTTGAGCAATTCTCCCGACAAGGTTACTCGCTTTAGGACATCCTTGATGCGTTCAGAGGTTCGTCCGTCGTGATAGCGGTCATAGGGGTTGCGCAGGTTATTGAGCGAATTCCGAAAACTAAGTGAACTGGCCCTTTTGATGCCGCGAATAATGTCCGACCGGGTACAAGGAACATCAATGACGTTCGCTGCCCGGATCCGACCCCGCTGCCGGTCCCCGATATTAACCACTGGAAGTCGGAAGGAAGGCGCTTCCGTTAGGCCGCTGGAGGAATTTCCAATCATGACCGCACAATGCTGCAGGCAGCTTAAATAACGGCGATGTCCCAGATGAGGAATCCACTTGAATCGTCCCGGCGATTTTGCACAAAGGGCGCTGAGGCGGTCATTGATTCGTTTGCCCTGGGCGTCCGCATTGGCCATGGTCAGAATCGCCTTAAGCCCGCTCTGCCGTAGCGCCGCTATGAGATGCCGGATTTGGATGTCAACCCCGCCCCGGTCCAGGGTGACCGGATGATACGTGACGAGTGCCACTGGTTCCTCAAGGGAGAAACCGATTTCCTTTTCCAGTTGGGCGGGAGTCAGAAGCGGGATGCCATGCACCTGGTCCAGCCCAGGGGCACCAAAGTTATAAACTGAGCCGGGAGATTCGCCCATCTGGATGATTCGCCGCCGATAAGATTCGGTCGCGGCAAAATGCAGGCAAGCCATCTTGGTGATGGCATGGCGGACAGATTCATCGATCGCTCCCTCGGTTCGTTCGCCCCCGTGGATGTGGGCGAGGGGAACCCGGAGCATGAGTGCGGCGATGGCAGCACCCAGCAGTTCGAACCGGTCACCCAGCACGACCACGATGGCGGGCTTCAATTCCTTGAACGCCGCCGCAAAGCCATCCAATCCCAGGCCAATCGATTTCACATTGGCCAAGTCAGATTTCCCGGCCAGTTGCATGTCAATTTTCCGGTCGGGACGGATGCCCTCAGCCTCAATCTCCCGCAGGGTCTGGCCGAATTCGGGAGCGAGATGCATGCCGGCAACGATCACTTGCAGCCGAAGCGCAGGGTCCTTCCGGATGCACCGCATCAGCCCGAGCAGCAGACCGAACTCAGCCCTGCTGGTGGTCACCACGCAAATTTTTCGTCGACTCATGTCAACTGATCCCAAGTAATGAGCTCATCCCGGGCCACGTCAACCCGGAGCGTACGGCCGGTCAGAGCCGGCATGAATTTCGAGGCGAGACCACTGCCTGGGCGCTTGATGTCAAGGTCGCCGGGGGCCAACCGGTGTCCTGCGGGCAAGTTACGCGCGGCAACCACACTTTTGCGGGCCACAGAAATATTTGGCCGTTCACACGGCGCAGGAGCCTTGATACCAGTTCCCATCGCCGCCTCCACATTACGAATGGCCGCGACCATCTGACCGACCTCAACAGGTTCGAGCGAGGCTGCGTGGTCCGGTCCGGGCAGCGAACGGTCCAAGGTAAAGTGTTTCTCGATGACCACGGCTCCGAGGCTCACGGCGGCAATGGCGATCTCGGTGCCGGGCGTATGGTCGGAGTAACCGACCGGCAACCCGAAGGCGGTCCGTAGCGTGTGCATCGCGCGGAGATTCACCTCGGCAAAAGGGGCCGGATATTCGGTGACGCAATGCAAGAGCGTCAGTTCGGAGGTACCCGCTGCTTGCAATACCTGAACCGCCTCCTCCACCTCGCCAAGGGTGGACATACCGGTGGACAAAATCACTGGCCGACCCGTGCGCGCCACCTTTTGCAGCAAGGGATAATTCGTGATCTCGCCGGAAGGCACCTTAAAACAGGGCACGTCCACCGAGTGCAGAAAATCGACGCTGGGCAGATCAAACGGACTGGAAAGGAATTGGATTCCGGCCTGTCGGCAATGTTTGATAAGGGTTTTGTGCGCCTCCTCGGAAAGCTCCAGCCGGCGCAACATTTCAAATTGAGATTCGGTACCGTCGGTTGTGCGCTCCTGATACGCCGCCTTGTGGGCTTCCGCGGTCGCCAATCGCTCAGCCCGGAAGGTCTGAAATTTCACGGCGTCGGCTCCGCTCGCGCGCGCCGCATCAACCAAACGCAGGGCCATTTCGGTTGAGCCATTATGATTCACACCCGCTTCCGCAATGATGAATACCCGTGACATTTAAACCTTCCTAAGCCGGATTGCCGGACAACCGGCATAAACGCCTGCTTCGTTTAGATCTTTGACCACCGTCGCTCCGGCCCCAATCAGGCAACCCTCCGCGACCTTGATTCCCTGGATAACAGTCGCTCCTGCGCCCACCATGGAAAAACGTCCGATTCGGGAGCCACCGCAAATCGTGGCCCCGGGTGCGACATGCACCCAATCGGCAAGCGAAACGTCATGTTCAATCGTGCTGTTAGTGTTCACAATCGCGCCCCGGCCAATGGCGGCGCCGCAATTTATGACTGCCCCATCCATCACCACGACAGCCTCCCCAACGGCCACTCCTTCATTGACAATCGCATCCGGCGAAACCACCGCCGGGAACAACAACCGTAACCCGGCCAGATGGGACCACAGTTTCCATCTCTGCGTACCCAACCCGGTCTGGCCCAAAGCCAGCACGGCGCTCAAGGGTTCATTTTCCACTGCTGCAGCGGACAGTCTGTCGTCATTCCCCAGATACGCAATGCCAGATAGAGAGCCGGTGTTCTTCATGTCCGTATAACCGACGAGTCGGAAACGGTTGAGTTTTTTGAGAATGCTCAGTACCACCCTGGCATGATCCCCCCCTCCGATTAACGCAATTGCATCCATGGTTCAAGTATTCCTGCCTGCTTTAGGATTGGCGAACCTTGCGCCGGCTCAATTCAGGCAACTGATTAGATAAGCAGGCAGTTGCAATACCTCCTCGCTGCGCCGCTGAGCTGTTTTTTTGATCCGTTCCCGGAGCGATTCGCCCTGGCCAAGGTAGTCCCTTGCCATGGCCACAATTTTGACCAGTTCCGCCTCATCGGGGAACGCACTGAACTGGCGGGGATCTTCCTGCTCCAGCACCAGGCCAAGACTGCCCATCTTATGCGCATGTGAGGCAAGAAAGATGCAGGGAGTCCCGCCCAGGGAGGCAAAAATCGACGGATGGTAGCGGCCGGAAATAAAAAGACGGGCACGAGCCAAGACTGCCCCGCACATAAGAATTGGAGTGTTCGCCGGGATGATCCCGATATTTTTCTCCCGGGCAACTTCCCGCAGGAACTCGTCGGGAAAGTCATTTTCTGCAAGATATACCGCGTATCCCAGCTTTTTAATCGCGTCCACCAAGCCTTGGTAGCTTTCAATGGACCTTGCCGGTTGGGAGGCAGCCGTGGCGCCGCCGCCGAGCACGATGTAAGGGCGGGAGAAATCCAGTTTGCCCCAGTGTTCATCATGCTCCGGATGCGGCAGAATAAAATCGCCATTCGCCGGCAGCTGGACTTTTTCGTCCGCGTAATAGTGATGCCAGGCAAAAAGTGAATCCGGAATATAGCAACACTTCACCGCCGGCATTTTTTTCCGCACATATTCCAGCGACTCCGGATCACGCAGGCACACCGCCCGGCATTGTGCAAACAGACGATTTGCCGCCGCCAGAGTTTTCTGGTTACACCCGGTCACGGGACAATCAGAGATCATGGAATTAACGAGAAACACCGGCTTCTTCAGCCGAACGCCCAGTTCGATCATCGCGAGGAGAAAGAGGGTTGTCCGCCTGGGCGGGGTTGAGAAAATGATGTCACCGTCTCCGTCCAGCACCATCACGTCCGCCGTGGCAGCCTGCACGTAGATTTGATCGAGCGCCGGGTGTCGATGCCGGTGGGCCAGCAAATTGTTGATGCTTTCGGCAGGATCTTCAGTAATAAAATCTCTGGCTCCCAAAAGCCGTTCCAACCTGATGTGCAATGGAGGTATTCTGTGCTTGATCGGGTTCAGCAATACCCGTTGAAAAAGCCCGGCAAACCGGGGCGGCATCCTGGAGTTGATGTTGCCAGGCCAGGTCGAACCCGGCGCAAGTTGCTCGCCCATTATCCGACCGGTGATCTGGAACGAACGGCTCAACAATTGTGCGAGCGCAATACTGGCGCCTCGTCCCCAGTTCACCCCGCTCCGGTTGTCTCCAACAAAAAATAATTTCTTACAGTCTGAACCCGTATTCATGGGTTGCGTTACCGGCTCCAACAAGAATGGATTCGGCGGTGACAGCGCAATCGTTTGGGTTGGTGACATAGGTTTGACGGCTCCAGCCAGCCGCGCCCGCTGGTTACTAAAAAATGAAATTGGAAAATGTCGCGGTTGTGCGATTTAAAGCAACCGGCTTGATGCCACCATCCGGCAAATGCCATTCATACGGAACGACGACCGCCGTTGCTTCACTTGCCAGGCTCATGAATTTGCCCTGATAGCCGTAGTCGGACAGGTTGGCCGATACGGCGAAAAAGGCCACGTCCTGATAATCGATGATGAGGTCCTGTCCATTTTTTGCGCGGACGGCCAGTTGAACCCGGTAATTCTGCGGCATCAAAGGCAGGCTGCGGAAGAGGCAACCGATCCGTCCTTTTCCTTGCAGAACTTCTGGTTGATGGCCGTCCAGCAACATGTTAGCCGCAAAGCAGGATCCCTTTAAACTTTGAACCACAATGGCGAAAAACGGCAGGCTGATGGGGGTCTCGGCATCATAACTAATTTCGATCATCAGATCATCGCCCGGACAAAAAACCGAGCAAGGTTGGCCGTCGCGGTTGCACAACCGGATGTCGAAGAGGGTCAAACCAAGGGTTCGGTTGCGCAATACCGTGGGAGCCTGATCCGCCATACTGTTGGAATAAGCCTCGCTCACCAGACCAATGTCTTCGTCCATATGCACGGTTCCGCCCTGAAGCCAAATTCCCCGGGTGCAAAGCCGGCGAATCGCTTCAATATTATGGCTGACAAACAGGATGGTCCGCCCTTCGGTCGCCACGTCCTTCATTTTGCCAAGGCATTTCTTTTGGAACTCCGCGTCACCCACTGCCAGCACCTCGTCCACGATGAGGATTTCCGGTTCCAGATGCGCGGCCACGGCAAAAGCCAGCCGCACAAACATACCGCTCGAATAGCGTTTCACCGGCGTATCAATGAATTCTTCGACACCCGAGAAGGCCACGATCTCGTCAAACTTCTTGCGGATTTCGGATTTACTCATGCCGAGAATGGCACCATTCAGGAATATATTTTCGCGACCGGTCAGTTCCGGATGAAAACCAGTGCCAACTTCCAGAAGCGAGGCGATTCGGCCCTTGACGCGCACCTCGCCTTTGGTTGGTGCCGTCACGCGGGACAGGATTTTGAGCAGGGTGCTCTTGCCTGCGCCGTTCCGCCCGATGATGCCGAGAATCTCGCCTTCCTTCACCTCAAAATTTACATCCTGCAAGGCCCAGAATTCTTGTCCCATGAGGCGGGCATGATGTTCCTGACCAATCTGCAGGTTGGGATCGGTTTTGCCCTGCAATTTCGCCACCCAGCGCGCGAAGTCCGCTCGGAGTGTCCCTCCGCCAATCGTCCCAAGGCGGTAGGACTTGGAGACATTCTCGAGTTGGATGACAAGGCTCATTTACTGGCTAAAAAAGTGGTTAAACCGTGTCCATGAACGTCCGCTCAACGTGGTTGAACAAGAGGACGCCTATGAACAGGATTATAAGCGTAGCCGTGGCGCTGTATAGCAGGTTCATGACATCGTACGTGCCAGCCCCAAGGAAGCCGTAACGAAACGTTTCCACGACCGCGGACATGGGGTTCGCAAGTGCCAGCCAGAGATATTGTGGATATTGTGTTTGAATTTTTGAAAGGGGGTAAATTACCGGGGTACAATACATGAGCAGTTGCACGCCGAAAGCAATGAGAACCTGCAGATCACGGTAACGAATGGTTAGCGAGGAGATGATGATTCCCAGCCCGAGACCCAGCGCCGCCATAATCAGCACCAGCACCGGCGTGAGAAGGACCACGGCGTTCGGATGGATGGGGGCACCCTTCGCGTAAAAATAAGCCATGAATCCAAGGAACAAGGTGAATTGGATGCCGAACTTGATGAGGTTGGAGATGACGACCGAGACCGGCACGCAAAGCCGGGGAAAATAGACTTTGCCAAATATACCCGCATTAAGGATGAAGGTAGTCGAGGATCGGTTCAAGCATTCGGCAAAATAATTCCAAGTGGTGATGCCCGCCATATAGAACAACATGGGAGGCAGGCCGTCGGTGGGCAGCTTGCCAAGCTTGCCAAAAATTATCGTGAACAGCACCGTGGTGAACAGTGGCTGGATGATGTGCCACAGCGGGCCGAGGATGGTCTGCTTGTATTGCGCCACGAAGTCGCGCCAGACAAACAACATGGTCAAGTCGCGGTAGCGCCAGAGGTCGGACAGGTGCAGGTCGAACCAGCCCGTCATGGGCCGCATAACCAGATCCCAAGCGACCGCTCCCCCCGGAGACAAGGCAATTTTTTTCCGTTGTCCGTAATCAGTTGTTGTGGTGCTCATTTTATCTATTGGCGCTTTGCCGGGACCTTATCTCCTGCCTGCCTGCCGCTATTACAATCGACAATCATTCAGCTTTTCTGCCAGTGAAAGCACTTGAGCCTGCAATTGAACGCGTGAATTTGCCGCCTTTGCCTTGGCGCAGACGCACTCCGTGCCGGTCAATTCGCAGATGCACTTTTTGCAACTGCAATATACGGGTTCATTAATCACCATTTTCATTGTCTTTCACGGAAAGCCCCTAAAAACCGGCCTCCCCGAACCACACAAATCCACACGCCACTAACAAAAACAATTTCCAGCAGGCCAACACCCAGTCCGAGATTCAATGGAATGCGTGCACGACCATGCAAATCTTGTCCCGCCTACGAATTCTGACTGACCTTCCTGAATAACCAAACCACTTTTTATGCCAGCGGCATTAACAGAGGCTTGAAATCTACGGAATACGAGCGTTAATCTTACTCATCGCGCGCTCGTAAACAGCTCGCGCTCTTCGGGCAGCAACAACGGGGCCTGCTTTGCTTTATCCAAATACTCTTTTGCCTGCCGGGGATGCCCATTTGCTTCCAGTACAATGCCGTAATAACCGGCGACCTGAGGGTCATCCAGGGTTTTCGGATCAAACGCGGCAAATACCTTGAGCGCCTCCCCCCATCTCTTTTGTTGGTAAAGCGAGAACGCATAGGTGGAGGCGATCGAAATATTATTGGGTTCCAATTGGTAAAGCTGACTGGCCATTTCAAACGGCTGCATTTCGCTCGCGTTCAATAAAAGCGCAGTCATGGTCAGGTTGTTTTTGGCCTGAAGATCGTTGGGATCCAGCTCGCATTGCTGCTGGAAAAGAGCCATGAGTGCCCGGGTTCTTCCGCTGGCTGCCAGTTCCTTCACCAGCTGAGGCATGGCCCACTTGGCCTCCGGGTGATGCTTTATAATGGAGGACAATAAATCCGTTTTCTCCACCGGCCAATTCCACTCCGTGCATAAATCCAGCAAAACAGTCAAATTTCTGATTCCGGTTCCCGCCGCCTGGCGTGCCATTTCCCACTCTTCCGTCTTGGCGTCGATCGATTGCTCCCCGAAAAGCGCCCGCGCTCTCATGGCGTGCCGTACGAATTCCAAACTACCCCAATTTTGATTTCTCAAACTGTTGTCCAGCCCGGGCCAGTCGCGACGGATCATTCGACATTCCGCTTCGAGCATGGCGACCGGTTGGTTGGTTTGAATCGATGAAGGCAAACGGCTCATCCAACTCAAGGTTTCCTCCGCTGAAATATTTTTCATTTCCCATTGAGCTAGCTCATCAATTTTTGCCGGATCCTGTCCTGCGACTGCCTGGGTGGCTCCTACCGCGGGAGCAAATTCGGGGCCGTGGATTCGTTGCAAGATGCTCAGCTGCATAATCCGGTCCGAGAATTGGGAGCCAGGTTCATCCAGCAAACGGTGTGACAGGGCCAAGGCGGTGTTGTATTGCTCATGAATAAAAGCATCCGCGATTAATTCGCGCAGCGCCTGACAGTGATAATGGCGGTCAGGTTCGCCTGCCAGCCTTTCCAACTCATCACGAGCTTCAACCACCGAAACCTGATTAGTGCTATGCAGGCTCAGAACCGCCAAGTTCAAGCGCGGAACATCATTCGTAGGGTCAAGCGAGATTGCATTTTGGAATGAAGCTTCAGCCAGCATGGGTTGGTGTTCCTTGATGGCAATCACCCCGACGGAGTTCTGATATTCGGCTGTTTTCTGGTCGGACACTGCCACCTTCGCCAGCGAATTCGTTGCTAACGCCAGGTCTCCAGCCTTGATCGCCGCCATGGACAAGGCAATCAGGTCCTTGGCAGATCCCGGGTCCAATTCCACCACGCGCTTTCGCCACGGTAGTTCCCCTGTTTGGGGATTACCGTCTGCAAGCTCCGCCATCAAGCGGGTCGCTTCCACGTTGCGCGGATCAATGTGCAAGACTTCCGAAAGGCTGAGCCTGGCGTTTTGGAAATCCCCATGGTTGATGAATCCACGGCTCATTGCCATCAAGCGGGTTTCCTTCGATTTGGAATAGCTCAGATATGCCGCATAACCAATCAACAGCAGTAGTGTGCAACCCAACCCGATGACGAATATTTTCCTCATTTTAAATTTTCTATCTTCTCAGACCACAACCCTTGATTCGAGCCCTGCCCTTGGCTCCCGCGCCACGGGCTTGGGAATAATCACTTGCTCACTGCTTGTCCACTCGCTCAGTTCAATTTCTTTCTGACGCGCCAGTTCAAACACTGCCGCGCGCGACTCGCTCTTTAGATCCGCCGTGACGACAATCCCGGTAATGTGATGCCGGGCGATCAAGCCCGGCAAATCCTCCCGGCCGCCCAGCACCGGATAACCGTAAACCCAACGCGAATGGAGCGAAGCATCATCATCAATCAAGCCCACTATGGTTCGGGCAATGGGGTGCTCCGATTTACTGAAACTCTGGTCTCTTAGCCACAACAAACATCTGGCGCCCGACCCATAAACAAGGACTCTGCGTCCATCAGCCTTGGCGGCGTCTTTCGAACGCGTCCAGCTTACGAGTTCCTCAATCACCCGATAAAACACCCGGAGAGCGAGAATGGCTGGATGTCCGATGGCGAAAATGCTTAGGGCGACCAGCAAGACCTTTTGGAGTTGAGACTCCGGGTAAATGAGCAGTGCTAAACCCAGGCTAAGCATCAATCCGGAAACCAAAGTGAGAAACAAAATTACCACGTCGCGCATTCGAGCCCTGCTCCAAATGGTGATATAGGTGCGCGAAACAGCCAAAAGGGCGAAGGTCGGCGTCAACCACACCGGCAGACTGATGAACCAGTCAAACCAAAAGGTTGGCGTATAATCGTCAGATAAGAATTTGGCCACGACGACCGCCCCGGCCATGGCAGACATATCCCAGGCTGGATAGGCGAGAGCCTTGAAAGTAATCGGGGTGGGACGGCGAAGCCCCCGCATAAGGGCGGCTCCAGTATCACGTAATTCAATAATGGCGAGGTGGCGCAATAAGACATAAGCACCTGCCAAAAAGGCAATTAAGAATATACCCGCAGCGTGCGACTCAAAGGTGGTGACCATCAAGCCGAAGATCACGAGGCCGGCGTTACCCACACAAAGAACAACCGCCACCCGTCGGGTGCTCAGCCCTGACTTCAAAAGCCGATGATGCAAATGATCCAAATCGGGCTGCATGATGCCACGCTGATTGGAACTCCCTCCGGCCGTTTCATCAGGAATCCACATCTTTCGAACTGACCGCCGCCAGATCGCCAGCATGGTATCATAAATTGGAACTCCCAATACCAACATGGGAATCGCCAGGGAAAGCAGGAAAGTGTTCTTGGTGCAGGTGTCGAGGGAAATCGTGCCAAGCATGAAGCCCAAAAACATGCTGCCCGTATCCCCGAGAAAAATGCTCGCCGGATGCAAATTATAGCGCAAGAAAGCCAGACACGCCCCGATCAGCCCCACCAGAACCAGAACGTTTCCGGGCAGGTGCCCGAGAATAAAAACTCCGCACAGTCCGACTGCCGAAATGCAGGCCAAACCCGATGCGAGACCGTCGAGACCGTCAATGAGGTTAAAGGCATTGATAACGGCAAGGAGCCACAGCACGACCAGGATATGGTCAAGCCAGGAAGGTAAGTGAAGGCCAAAGAATTGACCGAATTGGGTGCCCCCATAAGTCATGAGCAACGCTGCTGCCGCCTGTCCACCCAGCTTGATCAACGGCCGCATGCCGCGAACATCATCAATCACCCCGACCACCAACAAAACAAGCGAAGCAGCCACAAAATGACGCCACCAATGCAGGTTAAAATCACCGGCCATGTCCGGCCAGGGAAAACAAAGCGCGACCAGGCAAGCAGCGTGGACACCGATCACGATGGCGAGGCCACCGCCGCGGGCAGTCGGTTGTTTGTGTGGTCGCCGCTCATTCGGCATGTCAACCACCCCATACCGCCTCGCGAGGAAGCGCACCACCGGCGTCAAGATATAGACCACGACAAATCCCGTCAAAAACACCGCGATGTACTTGTTTAATATGCCAAACACAATTATTCGCCCTGGGATGAATCCTAATGATTATTGACCGACACCGGCTTTTTCCAAGATCGCACCAAGTCTTGGCACCAATTCACGACTCGAAAATTTTTCTAAAACCTGCGCGTTACCGCTCCGCGAAGGTTGGGATTTCATTTCTTTGACGCGTAAAATGTATTGCGCGGCTGCCTCCACTTCGCCGTGGACGGCAGCACCCCAAACTAGTCCTGGTCCGGCCTCGCTGAGAATCCTGGTAATATGGCTTGGTTTTGGCCCGACATATAACAGGGGTGCGCCAACGAGCAAGATGTTATAGATTTTACAGGGATGCACAATCCCAACGAAAGGATTACCCATCACCACCACATGCAGGTCGGCGGCCGAAAGCGAACCCGCCAACTGTTCAATCGGCTGATACGGAAGGCACAGAATATTTGCCAACCCATTGGCTTGGGCGAAAGCCTTTACCCGCTTAAATTCGCTCCCTCCACCCACGAAACAAAAGGTTATGTCCGGCTGGTCCGATAATTTTTTGGCGGCACCCATCATCGTGTCTAGTGGATGGCAGGGGCTGTGATTGCCTGCATACATCACCACAAATTGTTTCTCCAATCCATGCGCCTGACGAAACCGTGCCCGCCCGGCGGCATCAAATGACACCTCGGCATCGTGCGACCATGGTGGCAACACCTCAATTTTGTCATTGGCAATGCCTTTATTCAAAATTCTTTCCCGCATAAACTCGTCCAGAACAATGATTTTGTGCGCTGAACGCATACTGAACCGTGAGCAAACCTCAAGCCATTTTGCAGGCAAAGAGTGGGGATTTAGCCATCCCGCCGCCACGGCCTCATCCGGATTGAGGTCCATCACCCAATAACAAAACCGTCCACCTCGAATTCGGACAAATAGGGCACCAATAAAGGAGATAATGGGTGGCGAGGTCAAGGCAACGACAAGCTCCTGCCGGGGTAGCCAGAGCAGTCTCCAGCAGCAGGCGAGAATAAATGTGCCGAAGTCAATAATCCGGGTAAGTTTGGAACGTTTGCCGAATCCCGTATTGGTTACGCGTGCAATCCTAATGCCACGCCACGTTTCATTTTTTGGGAATAATTTCTTCGGATTATCATACGCGCGACAGCTGGCGACGACCGTGACGTCATGCCCCTCCTCCGCCAAACGCAGCGCCAAGTCCTTGAGGTGTTGGGCCGTTGAGACCACGTCGGGATAAAAAGTTTGATTGATGAGGGTTATGCGCATGTTTTTGCTCGGGAAGCCTGATTAGACTAGGTCCTGACTATGATCTGGGTGAAAACTCCTGCGATTCCGGTGGCCTTGGAACCCGGTATAAAATCAATGGCGTTTTCTGATCAAGACCGCGGGATTGCCTTTATAGATGCCGCCGGCTTCAAGATTACTTGAGGCCACGGAACACGCGGTAAGAACCACCTGTTCACCAACTTGCACCCCCGGTCCCACCCAGGCCCCAGCCCCAATCCAAGCCCCCTCGCCCACCGAAATGGGTTTGGTGATTAAATCAAATGTCGGCAACTTGTAATTGTGGCTCCCGGTGCATAGAAAAGCCCTTTGGGAAATGCAAACGTTGGATTTAATCACGATTCTCTCCAAATTCAACAGCCAGCATTCCTCTCCCAGCCAGACGTAATCTCCAACCTCCAATTTCCACGGAAAGGTTACTTTGACTTGTGGTTTGATTACCACCCCCCGCCCAATTTTGGCTCCAAATGCCCGCAGAACGCTTCGTTTCACCGCTGACAAACTAACCGGGCAAAGCCGAAACAACACCAGACTCACCAGTAGCCAGAGGCTCTCTTTAAACGCCCCGGCTCCGCGGTCAAACCGTCCGGAGGAATATGTGGAAAGATCTGTCATTATAAGTTGTCAAGCATCAGATGGTTAGGATGCAATCGGGGCGGGGACATTTGTCTTCCAGCCAGTCATAAACGAGTGCCATTTGTCCGGCAACCGCCGGCCAGGTATACGATCTTTTTACCAATTCATATCCTTTGCTTCCCATTTGCCTGCGATCAGTTTCATTCAACGCCAGAAATCGAACCAAGCCCTCCGTCGCCCCAACCTGACCTGCGGGGACCTCAATCGCCGCTCCGGCGGCGGCAAGCTCCGGAAAATTACATTCTTTGGTCAAGATTATCGGCAGCCGTGCCGCCGCCGCCTCCAAAACCGCCACGCTGAACCCCTCGCTATGCGAAGGCAGCACGAATCCGTTGGCCGCCGAAAGCAACTGTTGCTTTTTCTCGCCATAAGCCGGCCCGGTAAAAACAACGTACTGACTGATTTGAAGATCATCCGCAAGCTTTCGCAACTCCTGTTCATGACCCAATTCATTAGGGCCGACTACCAGCAGGACCCAGTTTTTCTCATGGGGCCTCGTCTTCGCCCAGGCCTGCAGCAAATCCGGCAGCCCTTTCTTGGGATGCACCCGCGAAAGAAACAGCAAAATCTGCCGTTCCTTCAACTGGGGAAACTCCTGCAAAACAGCAGCCCCTTTGGAGCCAACGGCATTTTCCGCCAGATCGATACCATTCGGTATGACCGCAACGGGATTACGCAAGCCGTAATTGCGGATGTTTTGCGCTTCCTGGTTACAAAGTGCGTGCAGGCAATCGGCGGTTCGCAAGTTCTGCCTTTCAAAACACCAGCCAGCCAGCTTTTTCTTTGACGAGGAATGCTTGAGCGCCCAAGGCTCCAGCATGCCGTGAGGCGAAACCACTCGTTTGCAGCCCTTAAGTCTGCTCAAACTGGCAGCAAGCACACCTGGGTACATCCATAAACCATGCACGTGAATCGCATCAGTGGGGCGTACTTCAAATGTTAACGCGCGCCGCAATTCAGGCGAGAACCCCAAGGCTCGGGGTCCAACCACCCGCCCTCCCACTACAGAAACACCAGCGTCACGACTGTCCATTTCAAAATGGGCGTCTTTCAAACCGGCAACGATGCTGTCTCCACCCGTCTTGAGGGTCTGCCGCACCAGCGACCAAATGACGGGAGGAATCCCTCCGCCGTTGCGGGAAATTGATGAAGTAATGTGGATGACCCGGCGGCTTGGGAATTGGCCGGTCACGTGCTCATCCTTTCCTTCTGTGAGAGCAGCAGCTTGATCTGCAGCCAATTCAGAAAGGTAGCGCTTGGTTTGGCAGCATTCATTGCCGCCTCTACCGCCTGTTTAAGTCCACTGCCAAATCGCTCGACCCCCCATTCCGACACACGATTCTGAGCTGCTTGCGCCATGGCTGAAAGGTCCGTGGAGGGCTGCGTACAACAAAACATTAACTGGGCCAGCTGCTCCACTTTCATGGGATCAAATCTGTAACCGTTAACCCCTTCCTCCACCAATTCATGGACGCATCCGCAGCGATTGGAAACAATCACCGGCAGCCCCGAGGCCATCGCCTCATTTACCACCAATCCCCATTGCTCGGTTGTACTGGCATGAACAAAGACCCGTGCCAGCGCGTAAAAAATGGGCAACTCGTCGTATTGTTTGAAGCCCGGCATCATGACATGCCCGCTCAAACCCAGCGCGGTAACTTCCGCTTCCAGGGATCCGCGCAACGGCCCGTCACCAAGCAGCACCAAATCCCAAAGCTCCCCCTGCCCCGAAGATTCAATTGCATGGCTCGCCGCTTTGCGATAATCCGAGTAGGCTTGGATCAGTCGAGAAAGGTTTTTTTTGGGGACAAATCGCGCCGATGCCAGGAAAAAATTCTCCGGCAACTGATGCTGGCTTCTCAGCTCGGGTGCATGGTGCCTCAATTCAGCTGTATTGGCGGAGAAATGGTGATTGTCCACTGCGTCGTAGCCTGTGAAAATATTTGAGGGCGAAAAACCCAGCAGCTGGAGGTACTCGGCGTGTGCCCGCCCCCCCACCAAGCCCGCCCCGCACAGCTTCAGCAAGCGGCGTTTGACGGCTTCCTTGAGCCAATGCCGCTGGAAATCCCAGGCCGTGGTTTCGGACATCATCACGGTGGGCACGCCATTAAAACAACACCACCGCATTGCCGCGAGCGAACAACGGTCAGACCAGCCTGGAATCGCCACCACCTGCGGCCGGATCTCATTCAACACTTCGTCTAAACGCTTGACCAGGCGGTCCGCCGACAGTTGATGCACCGCCTCCCCCGAAAAAAGCCGAACGCGCTTGAATCCGTTGGCTTCATCCAACAATTCCCAATCATACATGGTGTCCACGTTCGAGAACTCAACCCCGGTTACTTCCATCGCCTCACCTGCAGCGCGTAGTCGCGCATGGTGATAAGGCCCTAATCGGTGAAACAAAACAGCCACTTGCGGTTTTGCTCCGGGCGAACCAGGGTTTTGGCTGATACCGTTCTTAATCATATGCCTCAGCTGCAACTTTAATCAAGGAGCGGGGTTTCGGGTTTGTTTGAACTGCATTTGAGCCGTTCCGCGCCCCCCGACAAACCGGCTTCGTCGGCTGACCGCAAAAGTCAAACGCGGACCTGGTTTCGCGGCCATTTTGTCAGTAACGTGACCGCTCGCCGCGAGGATCATTTTCGCCCGTCGCACGGGCTCCTGCATGTGGCTCTTTCCCGACTGGCGCCGGTCGACCCAATAAACCAACAAGGCGCCAAAAAGAAGCGGGTATATCGTGATCAACGTAATATCCCGACCGAGATTAAAAGTGAGGATCATTCCCAGTGAGTATAATGGCAGCCGCCCAAACCCCCTTATTTGCAAATCCATCCGGGCGAGCCACACCACCCACAGACTCATCAATACGGCAGCTGCAGCCGGGCCAAGAATCCGACCAAAATTCACCACTCCTTGGCCGATCATCCCGGTTGAGATGGTGGTATCCACCATGCCGTTGGCGCCGGTTATATGATGTCCGCGAGCCAGCGCGTAATCGAGACCGATAAGGGGTTTGCCTTTCCAAAGTCCGCGCGGTATGGGGTTAACCAGTTCCGCAAAATAACGCTGGCCCCAGTTCACTCGATACCGGCCATCCTCGATAAACGTGCTGATCCAGCATAATTCTTCATACATGTTCAAGCCTTCATTATGAACCTTTTTTTGCTCTGAGAGATTCAGGCCTTTTTGCTGGAAGGCAGCGGTGATGCTCATGTGCGATCGGTTGGCGATGACAAACTTCATCCAAACATTAATCACAAGGAAACAAGCCCCCAACACCGCCAGCTTTTTCCACATGCCGCCGCGCAAACGCAGAAAAACCCAACACAAAATGGCCGGGATGATCAGCGCGAGCATTTGATTGCGCGTGCGGCTAAAAATGAAATAAGGCCAGGATGCAAGGCAAAACACTAAAGCCAAAGCTTGAATGCGCCGATTCGTTGCCATGGCTAGCACCACGCCAAAAATGGTTGCGGAAAGCAACTGGAGATAAATAGCCAGTACCGAAAGACAGTCGAAACCACCGCCTATCTGGCCGTGCGCCCACGGGCTGGCCTGATATCCAAGAAATGGAAAGATGTAATAAATTATTTGATCTTTTAGAATCGCCAGCGCGATCAAAAGCAAAAATAGCCAGACCCCCACAGAACCTTTAAAAGCGGAATTTATTTGCTTCTGAATAATGGGCTGGTTTACGCCATTTTTAAATAGCTGCAGCACACCGCTGCCTTGCGTCTGCGCTGGCCGGTTGATCCAATCATGCAAATAGGGGGTAATGACAATCAAGACCAGGATAAACCAGGCGACCTGCCACCAGGCGCTATCCAATATTCCCGGTTCGAAGATCAACACATGATGGTTGGGGTAATCATTATAGAACGCATCACCGACGTACCAAGCCGCAACGGTCCCCAAAACCGCCATAATCGGCAAACCTGTGCCATCCGCCATTCTTGACCAGGCTAACATTCCGCCACCGATTAAAAAAGCGATGACCACCCAGAAACTGACGGGCATTATTGAAAGAATCTCAATCATTATTCGAGCAACACAAGCCGGCAAAAAGCCAAACCACATTGTCCTGCTAAAGTACCATCTTTAACGCTTATCGGGAAAAATAAACTGCCAATCAGATCTCTTTCGATCTCTCTCAGGATTCTCGCCAGCTGTTCCAAGAAAAATTACCCGGCTTTTTTAAGCGCGTTTTGCCGCTGAGGATAAAGCAGATAAGGTTCAGTAAGAAATTATTGAGGGCGTTGGCCAAGGCAATGTGTATCGCGTAATGTTCACCCGCGCCAACATGGCAGCATGTCCAAGCGGGGCAGAGAGTAATCTGAGTTGTTCATTCCGTGAACCAACAAAACTTCAAGCAACGACCGGCTTTTTATTTGGCAACCGGAACAAATACGGAAAATGAAAACTACGGCAAAGAACGCCAACGGCTAAGGAGCCAGCCACGGCCAAAACAACCGCGCCCAGAACCAAACCCGCCGCTGAATTAAACCTCGCCCGCTCCAGCACCACCCTTGCCAACGTGCCCCAAAGCGGATGCCCCAGATAGATTTCAAGCGAATAGGATCCAAGAAATGCCCAAAATATCCCCAGACTTTTTTGCCCGACCCCAATGCTCAAAAACGCCACGCCCATGATGCCGGTCGACGCGGTGACCAATGACATGAACCAAACTTGGTACCAGCCCAAAACAAAAAGAAATGTTACGAGCGTCATCAATGCGGCGCTGAAAGCCAGCATTCTAAACGGTTTAACCGCCAAAAATGTCGCGTGCATTTTCGCGGGAGCGCATGCAGCAGCAGCATAGAATATGAAAAATTCCATGGCTGTGTTGAAATTGGGCCAGAACCCGAAAATGTTTCGGCTCGCGAGAAAAGAAAATAGCAGCCCAAAACCGACCATGATCGGACCTGATTTAAGGTAGCGGTTAAGGAAATAAAAGATCGTGGAAATTAGGAAAAGTGCATGCAAAAACCAAAGCCCATATCCGTAAGGTTCAAACAGGAAGAAGAGTGCCCGATGAAAATCTACCGGATTGTTCACGAACCTCGCCATTGCATATTGTGCGCCCACAATAATAAAAGTCCAAATCACGTAAGGGTAAAAAACCGTTCGCAACCTGCCCTCAAGAAATTTCCACCCGTTTAACAATGAAAGCCTGGGGGCAAAAAATCCAGATAAGGCAAAAAAAGCCGGCATGTGGAACAGGTAAACCCATTGGCGCAGAGTCAACCAAAACGAGTTTGGCAACACTGATCCTCCTGCTCCGAGCCCCCCTGATATGTGACCGTAAACCACCAAAACAATGCAGATGCCCTTGCAGGCATCCACCCAGACAATCCTGTCAGGTGCCTTGGGTCTGGGCATGGGGTTATTTACCGAAGGAATTTCCATCGCGATGGAGTCGGGGAATAAAATCAAACAATCGGCCAAGATTTTTCAGCTCAGGATAAATAAACTTGAGGTTGGAACTGAAGGGGGCATTCCAACCGCTCGAACAACGAGCGGATCCACAACTCTGCCAATTTTAAATAATCAGTTTATAGTCAAAAAGAGAATGCCGGCCATTTATCCGACTTCGACAAAAACCGGCGTCCTGCCATCATTGGGTCCCAAAACTAATTTGCATACCTTGTGGGGAAGGCAGCTGAATGAAAGTGGTTAACTGGGATTTTGCGGACAATCCAGATTTGGTGTCGATCACCTCCAAAGTCCAGACATTCGTATTGCCGCCACAATTAACGGCATTGGTAAAGTTGATCGACGGGCTCGCGCCAGTTCCAAGCGCATAGATAGTCTGCGCCCCGCCATTGACCTTATACAACCATTGCCAGGCAATCTTGTCGGTGCTGAACGCCCAGGCGGTGGCGGAAAGCGTGATTGGCCCTGGATTTATCGCCAGCACTGCCGGGTTGGAGCCCAAATTCGACAAGCTGGCGCTAATCGCGGAAACCGTGGGCATAACACCACCAATATAATTGGTGGAAGTACCAGTCAATGTCACATTTGTTCCATTCCCGCCGGTAAAGACCGCAATTTGATTATTGGTGCTTGAAGTTGCCGGAGCAAAAAGAAAGCTGACCGTTTGGGTTTGGTTTGATCCAAGACTGTAGGTGCCACCAGACAAAATGCTGAAAGGAGCGGCAACCGACACGCTGCCACTCAAGGTTCCACTCCCGATATTTGCCACTGTCAAAGTATTGGTTCTATCAGTTCCACTCAAAATCTTGCCAAAGGCCAGAGTACCGGGCGTAACTTTGATGACGGGCGAACCGGCTGTCGGAGCATTAGTCGCGCTGCCGTAAACCGCCACATTCGTGCCAAACCCGCCGCTGAAAGTCACATTTTGACTGTAGCTAGCCACAGCGGTCGGCGTGAACACCACGCTCACCGTCTGGCTCTGGTTTGAGCCCAGGCTGTATGTTCCACCAGAAAGAATGCTGAACGGCGCGGTCGTACTGGCTGTTCCAGCCAGGGTTCCACCACCTCTGTTGGCTACAACCAAACTATTGGTAAAACTTTTTCCTACCAAAACCGTGCCAAAGGCCAGACTTCCCGGCGTCGCTTGTAAAGCAGGGCTGGGTGCCGGTGCGTTAGTCGCGCTGCCGGAAACAACCACGTTCGTTCCGGTACCACCGGTGAAAGCCACGTTCTGACTATAGCTCGTCGCCGTCGGCGGCGTAAAGACTACGCTGACGGTCTGGCTCTGGTTCGAGCCCAGGCTGTACGTTCCACCAGAAAGAATGCTGAACGGCGCGGTCGCATTGGCTGTTCCAGCCAAAGTTCCACCACCTCTGTTGGCTACAACCAAACTATTGGTAATACTCTTCCCCACCAAAACCGCGCCAAAGGCCAGACTTCCCGGCGTCACTTGCAAAACAGGACTGGGCGCCGGCGCGTTGGTCGCGTTGCCGGAAACAACCACACTCATGCCAGTTCCCCCGGTGAAAGCTACGTTCTGACTGTAACTCATTGCCGTCGTAGGTGTAAAGACTACGCTGACCGTCTGGCTCTGGTTCGAGCCCAAGCTGTACGTTCCACCAGAAAGAATGCTGAACGGCGCGGTCGCACTGGCTAACCCCGCCAAAGTCCCTCCGCCAGTATTGGCCACAACTAAATTGTTCGTGACACTCTTCCCCACTAGAACGGTGCCAAAAGGCAAACTTCCCGGCGTTACCAGCAAAGAAGGACTGGGAGTCGGCGCATTGGTGCCGGTGCCGGAAACAACTACATTCGCCCCGTTACCACCCGACAAAGTTACAGTCTGACTGTAGCTGGTCGCACTAGTCGGAGTGAAGACCACACTGATTGTCTGGCTCTGGTTCGGCCCCAGACTGTACGATCCGCCAGACGGCAAGCTGAATGGCGCCGCCACGTTTGCTGACCCGGTCATGGTTCCCCCGCCAACATTTGAAACAATCAGGTTATTAGTGATGCTGGTTCCGGCCAATATCGTGCCGAAGCTTATGCTTCCCGGCGTCACCTGAATAACTGGACTTGCGGGAACTCCATTTGATGAGACCCCGGGATAAACCCACTGGTTATTCACCCAATTAACCGTCACCGCAGTACCATTGGTGACAATCAACTGTGGACCACTCGTTGAATTTAAGTAAAGCGGAACATTAAATGAATTTTGATTATTGAACAGCACCTGCGCCCCGGCGGGGATTTGACTTGCATCGCTGTTCTGAAGCACATAGGACGAGCCGTTTATTGAGGAGCTCGTGTAATATCGGGAACCGTTTCCATAGCTAAGAATATTGGGAGTCAAGGTGCCACTCTGCAAATATGTGTAATAAACATTATCTGTATTTACTACCGCATAGGGAAGAGGCGATGGTCCCGGCTGCACCTTGACCGTAGTGTTTAAAGAGCAATCGTTGCCGGAAACAACAATATTGGTCGACCAGCCATAATCCAGTAAAAGGTAAGGATTCTGATTCGGAATCAGCAACGTATTTTTGGTGATGGAAACGGATTCGACGTGGTTTGGGTCGGCCGACGTTGATCCGCCGGCAACCTCCACAAATACATAGGGATTAACCACGGTGTTGGCCGTGATGACAATGTTGCTGTTATCAAACGACCCTTGGTAACCGGCACAACCCAGGACAATGGCATTCGCCCAATTGGCGCAAACGAACAAATTATTGGATATTATGATGTTGTCCCCTGGGGTGGTTTCAATCCCGTTATTCCCCCAACCCTCCAGGTCAAATTGATTATTTCGAAAAACAAAATAAGGATTGTTTCCCTTTCCACCGTTCAGCGCAAAGGCGTTGCCGGTAAGATTGGTGACAATATTATCCTCAAAATACGAAGTGTTTGTGTTGTAAGCTTGGTAATATTCCGCAACTTGAAACAAATTATTGAACAGACAGTTGGTAACATCCAGCGAGGCATAAAGGTTGATCGCGGTTGCGTTACCATCGTTAAACACACAATCTTCTATCAATAAATTACCGTTGGTGCTTTGATCAATGCTCTTTACGATTTCAGCCCGCCAATGCTGGAACACCAGGTTGGTCCAGGTCATCTGATTGAAGGCGTTGGCGTTATTGAGACTCCAAACCAAAAATGCGCCATGTGTTCCGTCCCAACCTTGTCCATCCACAAAGTTTGCCGGATAGTTGTGGAATTGGGTATTGCCTTGCTGAACCCCACCGTCGAGGGTCATGTTTTCGATCGTGATAGGGGCATTGTCATTGATTGGAGGATTTTCCTCAAAAAGAATGCCTCGAGTCGGGAAATTCTGCTGCATTTGCCAGGCACCCTGGGCGATCAAGCGTGTAGCATTCGTTCCCGCACCCGTAATAGTGATGCCGCCTTTGTTTAAGAGCACACTATAATAACCGTGAATGTTGTTGGTGGCATGTGTCAAAAACAGATAGGTCCCCGCCGGGATGCTGACAATGGAATTGGTACCGGCAGCATTCAATGCATTTTGAAAATTCGTACTGTTGTCATGACCGTAAGTTGCGAAGGCGCCATCCAAAGTGTTCGAAGCAACTATATTGAGATAAAGATTCGTTCCGTTTACGATGTTCGTAATGTATGCGACCAAATCCTGATTGCCATAGGCATTCGTCCCGTAACTGTTCACTCCGTAAGTCTGGACTCCCGCCTGAAAGACCTCAATGCCATCCCCAATCGCACTGTTCGGCACTATGTTTGTCGTCGTCACCAATGTCGAATTACTCACCGTATTGACGTAAAACTGTACGGCATCTCCAGTCGCTCCAAAGCTGGAGACGTTCAGCGTACCGCCCGACACCGTTCCCGAAGTCGTGTTGGTGATAGTAATCAGATTGGGCTGCTCATTCGTAACGCTGCCGTTGACCACCAACTGGACGGAAAAATTGCCAGGAAAAGAATAAGTGTAGGACGGATTCTGAAGCGTGCTGGTGCCGCCGTCCCCGAAGGACCACATAAAAGAGGAACCATTGGTCCCAGTATAGTTAAAATTAATTAATGTCGGGGCTCCGCCCACGGTTGATGAAGCGGTGAAACTGGCCGAGGCCGGATCGCTCACCGGTACCGATGAATTCGTTACGGTAATCATTCCGGTCATCACTTGGGTCACTGACCCGTTTACTGTTAGCGACACGGTGTAAGTTCCTGCGGAATTGTAGGAATAAACCGGATTCGCGGCAGTGCTGGTTCCGCCATCACCAAACGACCACGAGAAAGAGGAACCGGTGTTCCCGGTGTAGGCAAAATTAACCGGCAAGGGCGCACTGCCGCTCAAGGGCGATGCGGTAAATGTTGCGGTAACTGGATTATTGCTGACGATTACCCCCGAATTGGGAAATGTCGGCGGCAGGGAAGCCAGCAGGTTCGAGGCAATAATCCCATAACCTGCAATGGTTGGATGAATGCTGTCGTTGCCCATGTAAACTGTAAAATTATTTGAATTCAACCAATTGTTGGCGATCGCGTCGATGAATGGCAGACCATAATTGGTCGCCGCCTGACCGATAATCGCATCCGTCACCCGGCTGTTACCGCTCGCTGGACTGAACGGAGGGTAATAAGAAGTAATGAAGAAATTACCCACCACAGCAATTTTGGTTTGCGGCAGGTTTGCCACGGCAAGCGAAAACAATTTGTTGACAGCATTTTGAAGCACGTTCGTCGGAACGTTATTGTTGGCGTCATTCAACCCGCCGTTGATGATCAAATAATTTGGGTTATTGGAGACGACGTCGGTCCAAAAGCGTCCCAAATAGTTCGTGGTCCCTGCCCCGGACACCCCGGGCCAGGAATAGCCGGTTCCACCGACGCCTGCAGGGATGACATCCACATTGGTTAACATCCGCTCCAGTTGCATCGAAAACCCGCCCAGCCAACGGCTGGTCACATCCGACTGGCTATAACCCTCAGTATATGAGTCACCCAACACCTCGAGTGTTTTTCTTGGTCCAAGTGTATTGGTGGAAATGGTGTCGCCCGCCTGAACGTTGACGCCGCCGATGTAATTCCCTTGCGAACCACTTAGATAAAAAATAATGTTCCGAGTCGCCTTTGTGGCAAATTGAACTCTGACCCACGTGTAGCCTTGACCCATGGCCGAAGCCAGCCTGTTCGTGAAAGTGGTATAATCAGGAGGATTGGCAACCATTACACAGGGATACCCGCCAAAACACAAAACCTCAAACGCCTGGGCGTTGATGCTGAATGCAACCTTCATCGGCATCATCGTACCCTGCGGATCAGTATCGCCAATTGGGTAAAAATAACTGCTTCCGTTAAAAGTTATCTGCGCCGGCCTGACGCCAGGAAAAGTAAAAAAGGAATTGGTGAGGGAGTAATACTGGGGATCTGTCAAAGTTGAGGAACCGTTTACTGCCCCAAACGAAATCGTCGGAACCTCTGCGCGAACCAGCATCGCCGCCAAAACCATGACCAATGATAAAAAAGTCTTCATTTGGAGTAAAACGTCACTCTACCAGTTCAGCTCAAATCTCGGCCTGGCACGATGCCAAGCACACATTGCTTAAAATTTTGACAGGCTGCCCAAGGTCAAAAACCAATGAATCAGTTTCAGTATACAGTCCGATTTGATGACATTTACTAGGGCCTGCGGGCAAACAGGCCAACAAAAACGCTTCCTTTCCCTGATTTTGGGGGCTTATGTACAAACGCATCATCATGTAAACTTCAACTAAACTGATTTAAGCATTCGTCATGCCAGCGTCCCGGCTCGCACCTTAGCCAACTACGTTTTGGCTTGGATTCGGTTGCCTGGCGCCGGGTTCGTTCGGGTTCAAACAGAGCCAACGGCAATAGTTTGGCCACGAAATTGGCCTCCGATTCTTAAAGCAATATGGAATTCCTGGCACCGCTTGCCACCACCACAACGGCTCGCGAAGCATCCAGGCGGGCCCCCGTTTGACAGCATAGCGAAACTCCGAGAAAATGCGGTAAGCGGCTAGTACCAAAACGTGGGGAAATGGGCAGCGGATCAAAGTGCCCCAAAATTCATTGCGCGCATGCCGATGATGATTTCGTATCTCATTGCGCGTGGCCCCGGAGAAATGATGACGAATGGTGATTCCTGGCGAGAATAAAACCTCATAACCGGCTGCAACGCATTGCAAGGCATAATCCGGCTCCTCGTACATGTGGAAGAACTTTTTCTCAAATCCTGGAAGTTCCAGATAAGTTGACCGCCGTAATACAGCCCCGGAATTGGCAAAGGAACGGGTCAATCGCGCCGGTCCAAAGTCTGTTTGCAAAAGGGTTTCGGGATATTCGTCTGTCCGCTGCGGAAAATGCGCGATCGCCAGCCTCGAGTTCCCCTCAAATAAGGCGCTAACATGCTGAATGGCGTCCGATTGCTCAGGGTAGCTGTCATCATCCAGCGCCAAAACCAAATCTCCAGCGGCTGCTCGCATCATCCGATCGCGCGAGGCAACCGAACCGAGCCCTGTTGAATTCACAATGATTTTAGCCTGCGGCAACTCCGTTTTGACTACCTCCACGGTATCATCGGTACACCCGTCCGCAGTAATGAGAATCTCCTGCGGCGCCGGATTCAGCTCACGCAGAACCTGGCAAGTGCGGCGCAAATCCATCGCCCGATTTCGCGTGGTAATCATGACGGAAACGTTCATTTGCTTATCGCCAAAAAAATGATCGCCCATCTATCTGCCCGAAGTGTGGAAACCGTCCTTGGCGTGATTTATTTTTTCAGCCATGATTTGAAACGTCTTATTGAGAACACGCTCTTGTGTTGTCTCAGTTAGAATCCCCGAGTCTAACCAGGCATCATTGGCTGCCCGAAATTCATCAATGTTTTGGGACAAGGCATGTTCAATCGTCCTTCGCGGATTGAAATCAAAGTCAGACGGGTCCACCCACTTGGCCCCTCTAAGAAATGTCTCCCCGACCGTCGGATGACAATGGTAAACTGGAATGCATCCCGCCCTGGCAGCGTTGACCATTTTTTCCGTAAACCAATATGGCTCAAAACTATTTTCCAAACATATAAACACCTTATAACCAGAGAGAAATTGAAAGAATAGTGGATCGTGATAGTCCGAGCCTGGCGCTTTCGTTCCACGCCAGTTCGGCGGCAATCCCCGCTTCCAGATGCAAGGAAAACAGGCATACTCTCGCCACCTGTTTTCACTGCCAAATAAATCTACCAGCGGACAGGTGACCATTTTGTTTCGCAAGCTGTAATTTCTTTTTAACCAGCCAAACCGACCCCCGCAATCATTGACTGTCGCCACAGCCTTGTTCTCAAATTTAGCCTGCCTGATTTTTGTAAATTCACGTCCGGTAACTTGAGGAATTCGATATTTTATGACCGGATTCGCAAAATACCCCCGCTCGTCTGGGCGAAGTGTTTTTGCGAGTCTTTTACCAATCGGATGTCTATGAAAATGGCTATGGCACATGGGCTCCTGAGTAAACCACATTTTCGGCCCCGGGAATCGCAAAAGCTCCTCGGTCGGGTCATAAAGCGCCAGCAGGCCATCCGCTTGCTCCAACGGAACACGGGCAGAAAAAACAACATCGCTAATCACATAATCGGGCCAATTTAAGGCATGATATGTGTCGGAGACGATTCGGCATTTAAATTTCATGATCCACGCAAACAAGGCAATCAGGCTTTCCAAGTTGTTCTTCCCCGACTGGCGGCCAACTATAAGTTTGAGGCCTCATTGTTTCGATGAAGTTTCTGGTAAAAATCGTTTCGTACGGCGCACCACCTTGCCCGCCAACACGGCGCGATCTTCATTCAGCACGGCAAGCCACGCCCCCAGATTGTTGTGGCGGCGGCGGTGATGCTCCAGCCTGGCGATCGTAAACGGGCGGGAATAAGCTTTCCGGTCAAAGAGAAACGGTTTGCGATAACAGAAGTGGGCCGCACGCGGACGCCGGACATTTATGGGAAAGTGCCAGCCACACTCCGCACAGTCATCCATCAATTCCTGCTTGCCGTGGTGCGCCCACACATGCTGTAAATCAGCAGAATCAATTTTGAGCTGTCCACGCTGCGCCATGGAGTGCACCAAATAATTTAACATCCCCATCTCCCCCCAGGAAAACAGCTCGGGACTTTGCCGTTCCCAGGATTCGACCTTGACCCAATCACCAAAGGAAATTGCATTGCGGCGACAACCAAACACTCCGGAGCAAAAATAATTCAGCCCTTGGGGTTTAAATTGCGGATCAAACTTTTTGAGCAATTCAGGCTTGAAATAAAAATGCTGGAAACCGTCAACCCCCCCAGGCTGGGAGGGTTGCGGAACTTCTTTCCAACAGATTTGAAAGTCAAGATCCTGGCGAATTTGTGATGTGAAATCCCCCCACACAATTGCATCGGAGTCCAGCCAAAAATAGAATTCAAACGGCCCCTCCCACATCGCTGCCAGTTTCGCGCGATAATTCCCTCCGATCATTTCGCGCATTTCCTTGGAGGGCAATTCCGGAACCCGCAACACAATGAGTTTATATTCCTGCTCCAAATCGGAGACATCAAAGAGCCCATCGACCACCAGACATATTGGCACCTCCGGGCAATAATGGCGGATGCTGGCCAGGGTGGCCTGTACCATAAAGCGATCCCCGGCATGGCAGCCGGTCACAAAACCAAATGGTGCCTGGACGTTCATTTATTGGAATTTTCTGTCGCAGTCGGCACGCCCTTGACTTTTTTGAGCCACCCCCGGCTGTAGCCCAAAAAAAGCAACCGGTCTTTGAGGGCCTTGAGATATGCTTTGCGGGCTTTTGGCGTCTTGGGAACGATCCGGGACGGGCCGTCATGCCAGGAACGGAAATCTTTTATGGCGGTTTTATTCAACACGGACCGCCAAAGCTGATACTGAGGATGCAACCATTCTCCAAATAAATCCCACGGTTTGGGATAATCCAAAAAATGGACGAGCCGGTCCATCCGGCCACGCGGCTGGCAAAGTGCCGGCCAATGTTTCCGCATATTGGCAATACAGTTGAATCTTTCGTCCAGTGAAACTGCTTTTTTGTGCAGCACCACATTCAAGGCTGATTGGTCCCAATAGTCGGGACGATGACGCGCAAGATAGTCCATCGCCTGTTCGGTGATTCTTTGTTGCCGCCATTCTGTCACGTTTACGTAAATGATTCCGGCATTGAAATAAGGTTCCTCCTGGCTGTTCCCCAGCTGTTCCGCGACGGCGCGGTCCGCGGCTTTCGCCAAAGGCGCCTCCGGCACCAGCCCGGCGGGTATGCCAGTCATGTCCAACTTGGCGAGTTCACTCACGTCCACATCACAAAGGGTGTCAGCATCAACATAAAGAAACTTTGGAACATCCAGAATTCGTGGCACCGCGAGCCGGTAATACGTGGCCCAACTGCCGTTTAATGACGGAAAACCATTAAAAATCGACCCATCCACCCTCCGCAGCTCCAGTTGAAAGGGCCGGTTTATCGAAGATAACGTTCGCCGCAACAAGTCCAGGTCAGTTTGATCCAGCGCGTCGCTAAAAACATAAAAATTGCTCCTGGCGACAGACGGATTCATGCTTGCGAGGAGAGAATAAGCCGCCACATGAAGCCCTGGTAAAGCCCTCCGATCGGCGCAGAAAACAATATTTATTTGATTGTCTGACATACTTCATAACCCAACTCCTGAATCAGCTTCAGCTGTTGGTCGGTGGCCGGGGCCGCTTGATAACCTGGCATCCACCGATAACCGGTTCGAGCCAAACGAATCCGCTCAGCGATTCGCAACCACAATTCGACGAGGTTGAGTAACGTGTGAGATGACTTTTGGACCTCATCCGTAAGGCTTTGAACCAGTTCGGTTGCTTCGCCCGGCTCCCGGCTCCAATAGCGCATATGCTTCCTAATACCCGAGCGAAAAATCAAACTCGTCATCGTATCCGCTTCGATTTTTCTCGCCTTGCGCTCTTGATTCATGAAATTCAGACATTTTGCCCAGTCCAAGTCTCTCTGTTTTTTGGCGCGCCCGCTATCGTGGCTTAATTTGTTCGGTGCATCTACGCGGTAAAGTGTCAGGGTTTCGCCGGCAAAGACGACCCGCGGCAACCGGCATAGGATCCGGAAGAAGTACTCAGTATCCTCGGGATAACGTATATCGGTCCGGTACCATCCCGTGGCCAGCAAAAAATCCCGGCGATAAAGCAGGCTCTGGAAAATCGTGGCCCAACTGCGCAACTGCCAGACATACAGTTTAAGGTTCGGGGACGGCAATGCCTGTTGCAGCACACAAGACTCAAATTGAATTTGCTTCTCACCGATAAATACGTGAGCCCATGGACCCAGGGCAATGTCGGCTCCGCTTTCATCCAGTTTTTCTGCCTGCGCCTGGAGTTTGTTGAGCGCGAATAAATCATCGCTATCTTGAAATTGGATATAATCACCATTGGCAATTCTTAATCCCGCATTGCGTGCCGCTCCCGGACCCTCGTTCTGCTGTTGCAAAAGTATGACTTGCGATCCAAAGGATCGGATTACCTCGACCGACTTGTCCGTTGATCCATCATCAACCACGATGATTTCGTAAGGCGGCAGGGTCTGCGCCAGCAGATTGGCGATCGTTTTGCCAATCAGCCCCTCCCGGTTATAATTGGGAATGACGACGGAAACCCGGCCCTTGGGACTTATCTGGCTCACTTGGCAGCAGCTTTCTCAATCAGTCCGAGCATTTGCGCGGCCCAATCCTTTGGAACCAACTTGTCAGCATCGGCAAATGCGCGCTGCCCCATTTGCTGCCATTGATCTCGTACCACCCAAGCTCGCTCAAGAGTTTCACCGATGATTTCCGGATGCATTCCCGGACTGACAAAACCATTGCTTCCATCCTGCACCAACTCTGCGTTTCCCCCTGCCCTGGTTACCAATGCCGGCCGCCCGCACGACATGGATTCAATCAAAGCCAGCGGCATACCCTCACGCGCGGAAGGCAGGACATGTAAATGATGGTCCTGCCATATCTGGCGAAAATCCGGCAATTGGCCACCCAAACGTACTTTGTCTCGCAGCCCGTAAAAGCGAATCAAATCCGCCAAATGCTTTTCATCCGGACCCGAGCCAAAGAAACTAAGCGACCAGTTCCGTTTTTTCCATTTTTCCGCCGACAACGCCTCGAGGAGTTGGTCCTGACGTTTATCCCCAACTTCAAGACGCGCTACCTCTGCCATCCGCCACTCGCCATTTTGGACCCCCGGCCAGGGCAAGGGCTCTGCCATCGGCGTGCGCAACGGATTCATTAAAATCTGATGGTTCGAAAATCGCCATGCCAGCTGACGCTCGGCGAGCTTGAAATTGTGCTGAGATAGGAAAATCATCAGGTTGGCGCGCTGGTAAATGGCCCGCAGCGTATCCCTTACGTATTGCTCGCGGACGGCCCCTTCGGCATTCGATTGGATGAAAAATATTAGCGGTGAGGCGCTAGTCATGAGGTGCGGCACCAGGTCAGGAAACCACACGCAGTCGTCAATGCCTCCTGTTGATATGAGAATTGCCGAATATTTCTTCGCAAAGAATTTCTTGAAACGGGAATGAAGTCCTCGAACTGCCAGGCGCCGCGTGATCGGGGACAATTCCTTCCGCACCATCACTCCTGCGCCGGCCTTGCGGAGCAGGTCAACTTGTCCAGATTGGGAGAGTTTTTCGGGCAAAAAAAGATCCAGCTGGTGCCGCTGAGCCAGGGCATGAGTGGCAAAAAGACGCCAAGTTTCCTCGCTCCCGGCCCATGAATACGAGCTCCCAACGGTAGATATAATACCGATGTTCATGAACCACCAATTTTCCTTGCCGGTACCCCACCCCAGGTTTCGCCGGGCGGAACACTCTTGGTAACCACCGCCCCGGCCCCGACGATTGCGTTATCGCCGATCTTAACGCCGGGCAAGACGGTGACATGACAGCCCAGCCAGACATTCTTTCCGATCACCACATCGGCACCCGTATAGCCTTGACGCGCAAAAGGAATATCGGTTCTCGCCGTGACGTGATTCTCAGTAATAATGTAGCAGTGGGCTCCGATCATGGTGTCATCGCCAATTCCCAGCCGGTGACTCGACGTACCGAGGAAAGTATACGGACCAACATAGACACGCTCACCCAGATCGATTCCCCCGGTTTCTTTTCCCTCATTACCGAGCCAGAGGATTACCCCCAGATCAAGGTGGACTCCCCTGCCTAGCACCAATCCTTCGTCGAGGCGTTTGACATCCCCTTGAAAACGAACATTCGGCTCGATTAATCTTCCATCCCGCCTCTGCCGAACCAGCCATCTATACCTGTGCCAGCCCCTCAGAACATCCGACCGCGGCGATTCCAAACACGAAAGAGGCGCAAAGGCCCGGTATTTCGCATACAGATATTCTGAAATCTTCCGCAACAAGATTAACCCTGAAATGTGTCGATCGTTTGCTTGATTTGCTGGACCAATCCCTCATGGATTTTGTCCGGATGAAACCGGTCCTCGTACATTTTGCGGGCATTATCCACCAACACGGATTGCCTGCCCGGCTGCTTGCGCAAGCTGAGGATTTTTTCGAGCATGGCCGTAGCCTCCGGCTGCATGCAAATTTCCGCCGAATCAAACTCCCTGGCCACGCGCACGGCTGAACAATAATCCGGTCCCCAAACCAGAATGGGTTTTTGGTAGGAGAGGTAATCCAGGAATTTCGTTTTGAAACTGGTGCGTTCCACTTGGGCGCAACCCTCTTCAAAGCCCATGGGCAGAATCATTGCATCCGCCCCGGCCACCTGCCGGCGCAATTCATCAAAAGGTAAATGTCCCCGGAAAGTACCGTCGGCCCGCGATTGGGCGTCAAACTCCCGACTCCAGGTGGGATTACTGCCGTAGAACCTGAATTCGACCGGCGCTCCCTGTGTGCGCGCCGCTTGCACCAGCCGCTCCAGCATCGGGCCGTACCAATCCGCCAGACTGCCGGCAAAGGCGATTATGTAAGGTCGCCCATTCCCTGCGAAAGGACTGAACAAAGGCAGCTTCTCGGACAGTCGCGCCCCCACCGGATAAAGGACATGAGCATGGGGATGAGGCCCAAGCGCCTCCCTCATCCCTTCGCAGGTGCAAAGCGCGAGATCCGCTTCGTGATAAAAGCGGCGAAAACGCCGCTCGATGAGCGGATGATAAACCGGGTGCGAAGGAAACCACCCGTAATTGAACCAATCGTTAAAACTGGCCACCAATGGAACTTTGAGACGACGCGCCACGCGCTCGGCGACCAAAGCGCTGTAATCCCAGCTACCCGCAATCGTAAACATTACGTCCGGCTTAAAGCTTTCAGCCGCCTGCCATACTTCGGCCGGAATCCTCCCCCATGAAATTAATGAGTGTGGACCATAAAGCCAGGGCAGCAGCCGTGTTCGCAGTAAACGGTGGGTCAACGGGGACATGTCAAAAATCAGCGGATGGTAGTTGACCAATTCAGAGGGAAACTTCCCACAATTGGTGACCACCTTTACCTCAAAATCCTGCCGCTCGATGAAATGACGGTAAAACGCCATCGCCCCACCCCAGGTAGGAATGGGTGGAGTGTAACTGAGGAATAATAGCTTGGGCCTGCTCACCTATAGTCCAATGGCAGTCTAGTTAAAAACACGCACAATCATAACACATCCCGACGTGCTGGCCTGTTATATCAATCGTTGTAATATCGCTCATTACTCTACCGCCTGGCGCAAGTTCACTTCGCCAGCATTGGTTATCACACTCTTCAGGACTTTTTCCAAAGATTTGGCTGCAACGGTCCAATTCAAACGGGCTTCGTATTCCGCCACTGAAGATAGAGCCAGGCGTCGATAATTAGCGGGCTCCCTAACAAGACTGGCAATCCGGTCCGCCATGTCTTTTGCCGTTGCTTGCAGATCAAACAGGTAACCATTGATCCCATTCTTGATGATCGTGCCAACCCCGCCGACATTTCGAGCGATACTTGGAACACCCAACGCACTTGCTTCGCAATAAACCAAGCCGTAACACTCAGCCTCGGAGGGCAGAATCAGAAAATGGCTCTTGGCAAATTCGTCGCTAATTTCCTTTTGTCCACCGGGAGTTTTGCGAATAAATCCGCGCACGGATACATAGCCCATATCACCCGCCGGAATGGGGGGCTCGCATCCCACGACTGTCAACTGGGCAGGAACACCTTGTTTTACCAAAGCCCGGACGACCTCCAGCGCAACCGGCCCTCCTTTCCTTTCCCACTCAATCCCAACAAACAACAGCCGAATCTCATCGAAACCACGGGACTCAATTGCCCGGACAACATCTTCGCGGAAAGGCTGCCGTTCAAAATTGGCCCCAAATGGCACCACCCGCACTTTTGCGGGATCCGCGCGATAATCCCGCACCGCACCTGCTGCCGCCCACTCGGAGGCGAAGACGGACGCTGAAGCCCTTCTCATCGCTGCCTGCTCGATCCGATCTCCGTCCCTTCGAGTGGCTGCTCCCAATTCTTTGTAAGCGGGATAAGAATCGAATAGCAGCCTGTGAGTGGTATCGGAATAGGTTACCACGGGTATTGTTCCGGGCAGGAAAGCCACCGGTATGGTGCCCGGGCTGACGATCGCCTCAATCCGTTGCAGCCCCTCCAGTTTTCGCCAAGCTTGTTGAGCGTAGGCTTTCGCAGCCATTACGTCGTGTTCCGCCAGATAGCGTCCCCGTATCAACTTTTGATGAAAACGACTCTTTATCTCCAGGATCTTCTTGATGCCCGGAGGGAGCGACAACGGACCAATTAATTCAACTTCAATCCCTGTCTGAGCCAGCGATTTCCAGATGAAATATCCCAACCCGGACCAGCACGAAATCTCGTTGGGATCATATGTGGTAACGTAGGCAATCTTCATGTCGATACACTCCCCTAGACCGGGTAGTTTGGCGGCGCATGGAAGGGGGCTTGATTCAATCTGCTTGCCAGTCGAAAGGTTTCGTGGCTGACGGGTTTGTGCAACCGCCAAAGGGCTGTCAATTTGGACACGACTCCGGCAACTGCCCAAACGCACCAGGAGATTGATCGCATCCTGCTCATTCCAGCGCTTCGGTTCCCTCTATAAATGCACGACAAGCTTGAAAGGATTGTTCTGTGCAGTGTGATCCATCGACTCAGCATAAACCCGGCCAAAAAGGCATTTCGCTGAATTTGATTTCGTCTCAAATCCGGAACTTTGGAAGCGCTCGCGCAATTATGGATCACTTTTAAATCGGGGTCGTACAAAATCCTAACGCCCGAATCCAAAAGGCGGATTGAGTGTTCCGTTTCCTCGTATCCGTAATCGAACAGCTCGCACACTCCGCCGGATTTGTGCCACGCCTCTGCGCGAAAAAGATGCGTCCAGCCAAAATAGGTCGATACGTAACAACAATGGGTTGCCGGGCTCGGTTGGAGACAGTTATCTCCCAGTCCTGGGATCATTTGCCCAAAAGCCATTACACCACAATCGGGATGCGATTCGATAACCTTGAGGGACTTGGCAACGAAGTCCTGGGTAGGAAATACCACATCATCGTCAACAAATAGTAAATATCTTCCATGCGCCAGCCTTGCCAGTTCATTTCGGGATTTGACATAACCAAGGCTGTTTTCGTGGCGGACAAGCTTATCTACCGCAAACCCCTTGTGAGGCGGCATCGAACCGTCATCCACCAAAACAATCTCCATACTTGGACCCGTTTGAGATCTAAGTGATGAAATCAAACTCTCGAGTTTGCCCGCGTTGTCCTTGGATGTAATTAAAACGCTTAAATCGGGCGTGCTTAGGCTCATTTACTGGTTAGAGGATTTTCAGAGCGGGCAATTGGTCCGGAAGTCCGCAATCGTTTCATTGCTGCACTGCCGTGCCCGGTCCGACTAACTGGTGGTTGTGTGCCCGGAGCGTATCAGTCCGCAACAATTATTCTGGAAGGCATGAATTGTGAAGCCACTACGGATTAGGATTTCCAGAATTCCAAAAGCTTTTCTTCCACCCGTGACCTCTGGATGGATCTCAATCAAAATCTTGTTTACTTCTGAGGGGATGGAATCGAAAGGAATATATTCTTCGGCTCCTTCAACATCGATGATTAGCGTATTAAAGCCAGGGCCCGCCCGCCGCAAAATGCTCGTGAAGCTGAGGCCTTCCACGGTGATATGTTTCGGACTGGGGTTGTTGGATTGCGTCGCCAGTGAGTCAGTCCAAAACATGTCGGTCGTATGAAATGTGACCGGACCATCTTTCGCCGCAATCGCCGCCTCGATGATATTTGGCTTGATGTTGTTCAAGGCATAATTACGGCGCAGATACTCCAGCGTGACCGGGTTCGGCTCGACACCAACCAGTCTTTTGACTTTAAGGACTTTTTGACAGTATAATCCCAAAAAACCGATCGCGGATCCAATTTCCAGAACCTGATCGGATTCCTGGATAAACGAGGGCAGGATCGTCATTTCATTGCACTCATAAGCTCCCGAGAGGATCACATATCTCATTTGAGCAGGTAGGCAATCCAATTGCAAAGTGACACCTTCAACGTCCAATTTCGCGGGCGGAAACCATTTGGCCTGCGCTCGTTGGATGAAAAAGGCCAGCAAGCTGTGCTTGTAATAGAATTCAAATCGATTCATATGGGTAAATTTGCTTTCAGTGAGGAGTAAGGAACGATGCATCCATGGTCTCGTGTGTGGGGAAAGCTACGACCTTTGGTGGGGGTGTCTTTGATGTCAAAGCCAACTACCGACGCCACCGAATCATACGTTTCAGTATTATGAGGCCCCATCCAAACAGTTAGTGAATAGTGTCCGGGAACGAGTGGCGGCAATTGGATCTCCATCAGGTAATGTTTCTTGCCAGGTTGGCCAGTAACCAGGCATTCAAGCGTTGGAATTGCTTGCATTATGGATACGCCGAGGTCATCCAAAATATCCACAGCAAGGAATGCCGCTTGATGCTTCACTCGGGTTTCGATGGCCAGATTCAATTCCAGCCTAAGATCAGGTTGTTCCCCCACCACTTTTAAAGCGATACTGGAAAATGCAGCCGGACCATTCTCCCGGGCTGAGGCTGGACGATTCCAGACAAGGCCGGCCGATTTCAGTCCTCCAAGATAGACTTCAATACAGGAAGCCACCGAACCCGCGCATACGACGCTGCCAGACTGCATCGTTATGGCTTTAGTGCATAAACCATTGACTGCGGCCATATTATGACTGACAAACAGGATGGTACGGCCGTGACCCGCTACATCCTGCATCTTCCCGAGACACTTTTTTTGAAATTCCGCGTCTCCCACCGCCAACACCTCGTCCACGATTAAAATCTCAGGCTCCAAATGTGCCGCCACAGCAAATGCCAGTCGCACATGCATCCCGCTGCTGTATCGCTTTACGGGCGTATCAACATACCGTTCCACCCCCGAAAACGCTACAATCTCATCGAACTTCCGGTCAATCTCCCGCTTTCGCATCCCCAGGATCGCCCCGTTCAAATAGATGTTGTCACGCCCCGTTAACTCGGGATTGAACCCCGTTCCCACTTCCAGCAGTGACGCGATTCGCCCCTTGACCTTGATCTTGCCAGTCGTTGGGGTCGTCACCCGAGACAAGATCTTCAACAAAGTACTTTTTCCCGCCCCATTTCGGCCGATAATTCCGAGCACCTCACCCCGTTTCACGTCAAAAATAACGTCTTTCAAAGCCCACGCGTAATCCGAGTCCCCTTTCTTGGTTCGATCATTCGTCTGGCCCACTTTTAGGTACGGATCCTCCTTGCCCCGAACCTTGTGCCACCAGCGGTTCAAATCATGCGACAAAGTCCCGGTTCCCACCTCCCCAAGACGATAAAGCTTCGAAACTTTCTCAACTCGTATGATGGTGTCACTCATTTTAATTTCTTGTCACCTGATTTGCGCCAATTGCAAATGCCATTGGTAGTTTTACCAAGAAGGAGACTCGGACGCGAGGTTGCATCTGCACTGAATAACTCTGGTGCACATGGATCTCTCTAAACCGTATCCATGAATGTCTTTTCCACTTTATTGAAAACGGCCACCCCAAGAAAGAGGAAGACCAAGGTGACTGCGGTCGACACACCAAGCAATTCCCACGGTATCGCCCCGCCCAGATAAGAGGCGCGGAAAGTTTCGATAATGGCGGACATGGGATTTAATTCAATCAGCAAGCGGTATTTCTCAGGCACCCTGGAGAGAGGATAAATCACCGGAGTTCCATACATCGCGAGCTGCACACCAAAGGTGATCAGAAAGTTAAGGTCCCGATATTTGGTCGTTAACGATGAAACAAGGATTCCTGTGCCAAGGCCCAGCAGCGCCATCAACAGCAGCATTAACGGAGTCAATAGGAAAACCATCAGCCAATTAGTATGAATGTTCGCGCCTTGGATCAGATAATAGGCCAAAAAAATGAAAAACAATAGAAATTGAATGCTAAACTGTATGAGATTGGACACCACGATGGAGACCGGCGTTACCAATCTGGGAAAATACACCTTGCCGAAAAGGTTGGCGTTGGTGATGAAAGTGGCCGAAGTCTTCGTCAGGCACGTCGAGAAATAATTCCATGGAGTGGTTCCAGCGAGATAAAACAGCATGGGTGGCAATCCATCGGTCGGTATTTTGGCCACGCCGCTGAAGATCACCGTAAACATGATCGTCGTCAGCAAAGGTTGAATGAAAAACCAGATCGGACCAAGGATTGTCTGTTTGTAAACGGAAACAAAATCCCGCCGGACGAACATCCACAGCAGGTCACGGTGATGCCAGACATCAGCTAATTGTAATTCCCACCATTTACCACGGGGCTCGATGACCAAGGACCACTTCTCATCTGATTTCATTGACGCGAGATTGGCGGGTGAATTCACGTTTTTACAATCTGCAGTAGGATCTGCCGCCTTCTTGCTTTGCGAGAAATCCAAGTTGTTGCGTATCGGATTCATGTTGGACTTCTGCTAAGGATTATTCCTGGCTAGAAACACGCTACCTTAGGGTTGTTGGAGCATGCGGTAAAATCTTATCGGTACATTTGTTGCACCAAGATCGATAAAATTAAACAGGTTAGTTGGCAAGGCGAACTGAGGGTTAGGAGCGGGAGCATTTGTTTGGAGGGAAATCCAACTCAAAAGATTGCTGGAACCCTGTAAAACATAGCCCTTGCCCGTCAACCCGGCCATTTGCAATTGGAAACCGCCATTGGTAGGGCTCTTAGCCTCCGAGTAGATCTCCGCCGGATAATTGGGATATAATTGACTCTGCGGAATAATGCTTAGGGAGGTGGAGGGACTGCTCCAAGCGAGCTCAGCCAGACCGCCGTCATAATTTTGGAAATATTCCATGGTGATTGGAACCATCTGGCCAGCCGCAAGCGTTATAGATCCGTTCCACACTGTCGCCAGCTGATCCACCCAGTCGTCAATAACCAGATGCCCGTTCACCCACACGCGGACACCATCAGACGCGGTGGTATAGAAAGTGTAGGCCTCATTGAACTGCGGTTGTATTGCACCCGTCCACATGACAGTAAAAAGATCCGGGCTGATGCTCGGATCGGGCGATCCTCCACCCCAGTTAAAATTGACTGTCGCGTCCGTGCGAACCAGCGTCGGTGGATTGCTAAACGTCATGAGTTGACCAGAATAATAAGTACCGGTAAGCCCGGAGCCATAACCCAGAAAGTTACTGCTATAAAAAACTACGCTTGCAACGGCGCTGCCTCCTGCTTCCGCTTCATAAGCCCAGGCGTTCACAGTCGCTGAGTTGTTGAGGGTGAAAGGTCCGGTATAAATCGTCGAGCCAGAAGTCGGTGTGGTACCGTCCAATGTGTAATAGATCACTGCGCCGGGGCTGGCGTCGGAAACAGTCACAGAAACAAAATTGGTGAAGGTGCCACCGGCGGGGCTGATTGCCGGAGCGGCCAAGTTCACCGTCAAGACTCCGTTCGTAAAACTCAAACTGTAATTGGTGGCACTCAAAGTCCCGCTCGTCAACACTATGGGATAGTTTCCAACCGGACTGTTGCTCACCGCCGCAGTGGTCAAAACGGGACTCCCGCTCAAAATCGCCGCCGTGTCCCCGTTCACAAATCCCCCCACTGTATACGTGAAGACTGGATTAGTCGCCCCGTATACCCGATTCGTATTGTTCGCCGCCACCACCAACAATGCCTGGTTCACCGTCAAAGTTCCACTATTGGTCGTCACGCTGTAATTGCCTAACCGTCCGTTAGGATCAATCAAGACCGGATTGATCGCATAACTACCCGCCGGACTGCCCGTCGTCGCTGCCGTCACATACGTCGCCGTTATATTGTCCCCATTTACCAACCCGCTCAAAGTCCCGCCCAAGACCGGATTGGTCTGGCCATAAACTATGATCGCATTACTCGCCGTCACTGTGAGTGGCGCAGTCGCTATTATCAAGGCTCCGTTCGTGAAGTTTAAACTGTAATTTGTCGCGCTCAAAGTGCCGATCGTCACCACAACCGGATAACTGCCAACCGGACTGTTGGTCGCTGCCGCAGTCGTCAATACTGGGCTCCCGCTCAAAACCCCTGCCGTGTCCCCGTTCACAAATCCTGCCACCAGGTATGTGAACACCGGATTTACCGCCCCGTATACCCGGTTAGTATTGTTCGCCGCCACCACCAGCAAAGCCTGATTCACCGTCAAAGTCCCGCTATTGGTCGTCACGCTGTAATTGCCTAACCGCCCGTTAGGATCAACCAAGACCGGATTGATCGCATAACCACCCGCCGGACTGCCTGTCGCCGCCGCCGTCACATACGTCCCCGTTATATTGTCTCCATTTACCAACCCGCTCAAAGTCCCGCCCAAGACCGGATTGGTTTGGCCGTATGATTTGCTCGCATTGCTCACCGTCACGGTCAGCGGCGCGGTTGCTACCACCAAGGCCCCGTTAGTAAAGCTTAAGGTGTAGTTAGTGGCACTCAATGTGCCGTTCGTCAACACAATCGGATAACTGCCAACCGGACTGTTGGTCGCTGCCGCAGTCGTCAACATTGGACTTCCGCTCAAAACCCCTGCCATGTCTCCGTTCACAAATCCTGCCAACAGGTATGTGAACGCCGGATTTACCGCCCCGTATATACGGTTAGTGTTGTTCCCCGCCACCACCAGCAACGCCTGGTTTACCGTCAAAGTCCCGCTATTGGTCGTCACGCTGTAATTGCCCAACCGGCCGTTCGGATCAACCAAGACCGGATTGATCGCATAACTATCCGCCGGACTGCCCGTCGTCGCCACCGTCACGTACGTCGCCGTTATATTGTCCCCATTCACCAACCCGCTCAAAGTCCCCCCCAGGATCGGATTGGTCTGGCCATACGTTTTGCTCGTATTGCTCACCGTCACCGTCAGCGGCGCGGTTGTTACCACTAGGCTTACAGACAGATTGGTGCCTGCATAATTTGTACTCGACGGTGTAAAAGTCACGGTCAAAGTATTTGTTCCTGCGGGCAGAACCGTTCCGTTGGTTGGACTGTAAACATAAACCCCGGGCAACGCTGAGTTGGCATCGTTCTGATTGGTGCCAAGGGCGGTTCCATAAACAACATTCGTAGGCGCCGGCCAATTAACTTGTGCTACCGCTGGCGCGTAAACTGGATAAAGTTGGCTTTGCGGTATAATGCTTTCGGGCGTGGACGGACTGCTCCAGGCGAGACTGGCCGAAGCGTTTCCATCATTGTCGTAATACTCCATGGTAATTGGCACAAGCGCGCCAGCCGGAAGCGCGATCGTGGCAGTCCATACTGTCGACGGCTCGTAGGATAAGGCGTTAATGATCAGCTGCCCATTCACCCAGAGGCTTACGCCATCTTCCGTGGTCGCGTAAAAAGTATAGGTCTCATTGAACTGCGGCTGCAACGCCCCGGTCCAACTAACAGAAAAATTACCCGGACTAATGCTGGGATCGGGCGCCGAACTACCCCAGTCAAAATTTACGGTGGCGTCGGTGCGAACAAGTGTCGGCGGGTTCGTGAATGTCGTTGATTGGCCCGAATAATAGTTCCCGGTGAGCCCAGTGCCGCTGCCGGTAAAGTTGCTGCTATAAAAGCTGGCGCTCGCAACAGCGCTGTCAATCGCGCCAGGCTTGGTTGCCCGGGCATTAACACTTGCTGAATAAGCAAGAGTGAATGGCCCGGTGTAAGTCGGCGAGGCAGAATTGGGCGGGGTGCCGTCCAAAGTATAATGAATGACCGTGCCAGGGATGTCATCCGTGATCGTGATCGAAATTGAATTGCCGAAGTTCGCGCCCGCAGGGCTGATCACCGGCGCATCCAAGAAAGTGCCGAGACCGAACACCCCCAGGGCATATTCGGCGCCGACATACACTTTTCCATTCGCCACCGTCGGCACGGCAAATTTCACCGCGCCGCCGGGCAGATCGCGTGTGCCGGCACCGCCGCTATTATACAGCTCATTGGTCAGCTGGGTGGCGTCATAGGCATGCAGCAATGCCGGTCCATTGTCGTAATAGTTGTCGTTCTGCAAAGCCCAAACGATGGCATTTGTTGTCCCATTCGCAGAGACACTGGGCGTCGACCCGGGAAAAGCGAAATAGGTCAATGATTCGGACACTGGATTGGTGTTAATTTGGGCGTTGGCGATGCTGTAATCCTTTAAATAATCGTCAAACCCGCAGTAATAGATTTGGTGATTGAAATATGCAGGCATGCCAAAATCAGGCCCATTGGCAAAAGGCAATTCCTGTACAATCTGGCTGTCATTAGTCGGGTTGTAGTGGCCCATATTATCGCGGTTCAAAAGATACATCGTTCCCTCCTTGCCCGCCCCAATCAGCAAATGTCGATTCGCGCCGCCATACCCCACCTCATCCGGCAACAGAACCGGCCCGCTTGCCCCCAGGTCAGTATCATTGGTATTCAAATAATATTGGTCGCTGGGGGCGAAATAATCTGCCACTCCGAGACCATTCGTCGGCGAAAGTTTTAAAAAACTGTCACCGAAATCATTATTCGTTTGCGCATCAAAAGCGCCGTTGCCGGTCTCGCAATAAATGTTACCGTTCGTGTCGCAGGCAGGTCCCCCTCCCCCGGCCCAAATGCCCCCTAATTCGTCATTGGGGGTTGTATTGAAAACATTGCTCAACATTAAGGATTGAGCTCCGTAACCAAAAAGCCAGCCATGGGCAGGCGTATAGTCACAATCAGAGGCAAAGCCCAAATATACTATCCCGTGGTTCAACAAAAGCCCCGCACGTTGGATCTGAAACCTGGGAAGAAAAGGCACATTGCCTGCCCCGTCGGTACCTGAGCCCGTGCCTGGCACGCTGGCTTGGATTATCACCGGTCCGCCAAATTTCTCCACTCCACTCGTCAGGTCGAGCGCGTGCAACCGAAAAAATGTGGTCGTGGCACCATTGCTAATCTCCATCGTCTTGGCCACCACGTAAATCGTCCCGCTGGCAGGGTCGATCACCGGCGTGCCGGTGATGCCAATTTCCGGAACCAAGTCATCACAGGCCAGAAAGGTGCTGCTCACGGAGCTGATCCCCGCCGCAGGGTTGATGAAACTCACCTGCCACAATGGCGCCGTGTTGCTGTTCGCGTCCAAGGCATACACGCTGTCGTGTTCCGTCGCCACGTATACTACATCGTGCACGCCCTTCCCTGGAATGGTCACGTTCGTCACCACCAGCGGCTGGGCGTACACGTAGCCATCCACCGGAACATTAAAAATTTGACCAAAATTACCCGAAGCGACGTTGGCTGGCGTCAGAATAGTCTCGTTCGTGTTCTGCCCGGTGCGTTCGTTGTTGTTGTGGTAGGTCAGGACAGAGACACCCGCGCGGGCGACCACCGCTCCCAAGAGCAGGCACATCATCAAGCTTGTCAATAATAGTCGGGCAATTTGCGTCTTTATAAATAACATACGTCGTAAAGCTTTTGTCCTTTAAAACCAGCAAAACCGGGGATATCGGAAATTCAGCTTGGGATTGGTTTTACCCCTTGGCAACTGTCAGTTGCGCGCGGTGAATTTCCGCAAAAACATCATCAATGGATTTGGTGATGTCCCAACCTGGATAGTGAGCTTTCATTTTTGAAAGATCACTAATATAGCAAATATGGTCGCCAGCCCGATTTTGATCAATGTATTCGTACTGCATTTTTTGGCCACTCAAAGACTCAATTCGGTCAAAAGCTTCCAGAATGGAAACACTGTTGGCACGCCCACCACCAATATTGTAAACTTCGCCCACTCGGGGCTTTTCATAAAAGGCATGGATAAAACGCGCCACATCAAGTGAATGAATGTTGTCGCGCACCTGCTTTCCTTTATAGCCAAACACCTTGTACAAGCGACCTTCGACGTTGCATTTGATCAAATAACTGAGGAAACCATGCAGTTCCACCCCGCTATGATTCGGGCCAGTCAGGCAACCACCGCGTAGACAGCAAGTATGAATACCAAAATACCGCCCGTATTCTTGAACAATCACATCGCCGGCTACTTTCGAAGCGCCAAACAAACTGTGCTTGCTTTGGTCGATTGAAAAGTCCTCGGCGATGCCACTGGTGTACATGGGATCGTCATAATCCCAGCGGGTGGGCAATTCCTTGAGCCGGATCGAGTTCGGCCGGTCACCATAAACCTTGTTGGTGCTCATGTGAGCAAAAACGACCTTGGGTGCGTGATGCCGCGCTGCTTCCAGCAAGTTTAACGTCCCGACGGCGTTTACATCAAAATCATCAAATGGCCGTGAGGCAGCCAGATCGTGGCTCGGCTGGGCCGCCGTGTGGACCAGCATGTCGGGTTTCAACTCGCGCAGCAGAGCGTCCACCCCGGGACGGTTGCGAATATCCAACTCATGGTGGTGGAACTGCGGGTGCAGGGACAAAAGTCGCTTTTGGTTCCAACGCGTGTCACCGCCCGGTCCAAAAAAGTCCGCCCGCATGTTATTATCCACGCCGTGAACCTCCCAACCGAGTTTGCCGAAGTAGTCCACAACCTCGGAACCGATGAGTCCTGATGAACCTGTGACAAGTAATTTAGGCATAAATTGAATTAGACGTTAAAATCAGGGTTAATTTTAGTGCGCGATTTGGTAGTATAAATATTTTACGATCTCATTTTGAAAGGCGATTACTCCCTCCTCGTGTCTCCACCAGTTGGTCCCGTCGTATTCTTCTGTTGGAACCCCGGCAATATGGATCTCCACCCCGGTGCCTTTCAATTCCTTTTGAAATACCCACCTTGCGCGGCGAGTATGAAAGACATCGGTGACAATCTCGATGGATTTGGCTCTTGTGCGTTGGGCCCAATCCCTTACCGCCTTTGCTTCATCATAGGTGCTTGCCACATTGGTGCCAATATTCTCCATCGCTTTTTGCGGGACGCCATTGCTCAACAAGACGCGCCGGGTGTATTCCGTTTCGCTGAAATCAATTCCCATCCTCTCAACCGCCGTCAACTTCACATTCATGTAAAGGATCAGCGGGGCGACCCCCGAACGATAAATATTGGCTGCCGCCTCCGGCCGGTTTTCCAACCCTCCGCCAAGCACAACAATCGCATCCGTTTTGCGGGCTGGATTGTTGACGCTCCAGGCTTTTCCGATTTCCACCAGTAAATAATCACACTGCCACCAGGCAAACACGATTGTCAGCGCCATCGCGGCTGACACCCCTAACCACCTCCGCCAGCGGAAACCCCTGCCTGCTTTGCTCATCCTTTTTCAAAGCGAACCATTTTCGCGGGTCCCGGGCGGCGGCCAGACTTCGTCCCGGTCAATTCGCAGCCAATGTTTATTTGGCAGCGATCTACATCACGGCTTGAACTTGTTTTTTTCATTTGGGTTTAAGGATGGAGTCAAATGGGCTTTTAACCGCACGGCTCCAACCTGCAACCTCCCGTCTGTGTGACAGACGGCACAACCTAACCGACCCAACAGGTACTACCTATTCTGCACGATGCGTGGCTGGATAATATTCTTCATATTTGTAGTATTTATAATCATGCCCCTTGGACTCGGCCATGTTAAACACCACCCCAATAATTCGCGCGCGCCGCTGCGCGAGCATGTCCAATGCTTCCCGCGTCATCCGCGCGCTGGAAAAGTGACTGCGAACCAAAAAGATCGTTCCATCCATTCTGGGTGCAAGCGCGGTGCTGTCAGCCGCGGCAAAAACCGGACTGCTGTCGATGATCACATAGTCATAATCACGGCGCCACCGCGCCAAAAAGTGATCCAGCCGCGGAGAAAGCAGCAGATCACCCGGATGTCGACCACTCCTGCCGCGGGAAATAAAAGCCAAATTTGGATAGGTATCGGTCTGCGTCACCTCTTCCGGTTCATGATTACCCGCCAGCAGTTCTGCCAGGCCGATTTCATTTTGTAATCCGAGCAATACATGCAAATGTCCCCGTCTCAAATCGCCGTCCACCAGAAGCACCTTGGAACCAGCCATCGCAAGGGTCTGCGCCAGGTTTGCAGCCACGGTTGATTTGCCCTCATTCGGGGTCGCACTCGTGATCAGTAAGGTTTTTGGATGGTTTTCGCCCGTGGCCAGAAAATAAAGAGCCGAACGCAGGCTGCGATACGATTCCGCATACACGTGGCGGGCATCGTCCGGTTGCAAAAGGCGGGGAACCCCGCTGGGATCCGTTTCCACCTTGGGCAACATGCCCAACACTGCATCCCCGAGTGCGGTGTTTACATCGCTCAGCGATGTGAATCGGTCATCCCGCATGCCAATGAGAAACACGATGGCAAACCCTGCGGCTAACCCGCCGAATATTCCCATTCCCACCGTTTTGTTTTCCGCAGCATTGGATCGATATGGGGGCGAAGCCCGATCTAGGATCTGCAATTGCTCTTGGTCAATGCTTCGGCTGATGCCAATGTTTTGCGAAAGCTGGGTGAGTCGGTCATACTCACTTTGGGTATGCTGGATATTTAGTTTCAAATGGTCAGCTTCGCCTAAAATTCGGCTGGCATCGTTTATTTTTGTCCGCCATTCGGCGATAGATTCATTATCAAAATCAATTCTCTTCTGGTTCACCAGTCGGTAGGCTGCCAATTGATCGTAAGTCTGGCGCCTTTGTGCCAACTGTCTCGCCTGCTCAGCTTCCTCTGCCCGCTTAATCTGGTCGTCCAACTCCGTGAGTCGTTCGCTGTTCGTCGCAAGATTGAGGTTTTTGACCAGGTCATCGCGCTCGATCTTCATCAATTCGATTCCGTTGTCATTGGCTGGACTCACCGAATTGCCTTGGGAACCGGATCCTTCTTCCAGGCTGCGAATGACCGCCAATGCAACCGCATCGTTGGTCACCCCGGACACTGCTTGCTGATGCTCACTTTCCGCAGTTTCCAACAGGTTGGACTGGAGTTGTAAATCCGCCAGCTCGGTTTGAAGTTTCGCCAGATAATCCCCGGCCACGGTTTGTTCATTCTGCAAAATCTCCACGTTATTGCTTCGCTCATAGGTCATCAGCGCGTCCTGTTCAGACTTTAAATCCTCTTCCAGACGGGAAATCTCATCCGTAATGGAAGCCTGCGTCATTCCCGAAATGGTATTCCTCATGTCCCGGTCGTAATTGATGAAAGTCTCCATTAAAGCATTGAGATAATCCTGAGTGTACGCTGGGTTAGAACCGACTGTGTCGATGGCAAAAATGGAACTATTCGGGATAATGTTCACCCGAATGGCGACGTATTCAGGTTGCCCATCTTTTCCCAAAGGGATCGAAACACCGTTGCCAATTGCCTTCAACCTTGCCGCCACCCTCTCGCGCATGTCTTCGCCTTGCAGAATTTGAATCTGATCCCCCATCTGCGCTTGCATGTCCTCTTGATAAAGCGACTCGCCCGGAAGTTGTACTTTTAGCGTTTCCCAGATTCTGCCTGAGGAAACGTAAATCGGGACCAAGCGGCTGGCAAAAAAGATGCCCGCTCCTGCCCCTAAACATACGGTGATGAGCGGAATCCACCAGAATTTCTTAAGCGACGCGAGGAAGCGTCTCAACCGATGGGCTGAGGATTGCGCTGGTACTCCTGCGCCCGGACCTTCGCCTTGAAATTCAGGTCCACCTGCCGGGACCAATTCATTACTCATAGCCAGAATGACGCAATTGACATGCCGGAGAACGAAAAAACGCCGAATATCCCATATTTAATGCAAAAAAACCCTCATCCGACCGAATTCCATCGCTTGCGGTCCCCTCGAGTCCAGCTAGCGCAGAAACCCACCCAGGATTAAATTCCGATCGGGCAAAAGTGGCTTTCATGGCTTCAGTTCTTCGGATGCCCACCATTGGGACGGACACGAGATATGGGAGAATCGGTCGGCTTCGCCGCGCGATTGGCTTTGGCCGCTGTTAAAACGCCAGCCAATGCACTCGACGCTCGGGCAGTTGAAGGCTTTGTGCTGCTGGATCTTTCCGAAGATTCTGAATCATCAAACTTCAACAAATCCTTTGGGCTTTTACTCAACATCGGGCAAAGGCCGGTGATTTCCAGTGGGCAAGCCGAGCTGTCGGCTCCGGTGGATTCTGTGGCTTGCTCCTTTTCGTGCAGAGTATTCCGCCAAACCCCCGGGGTCAGTCCAAAACGCCGCTTAAAACAGGTGTTGAACAAACCCAAATGATTGAATCCACACTGTTCCGCAACATTAATGACCTTGACACTCGGGTCGCGCAGCAGCGAGGACGCTTTCAACAACCGCATTTCCATACGCAAGGTGGCTACTGACAAACCAAATCGCTGATGAAAAAGGCGGCTCAGGTGGCGGCGGCTGCAACCAAATTTATCTGCAAGCTCTTCCACCGAAAGGTTTAGCAACTCGTGAGAGGAAAGCTGCTCAAAAATGCGCAGCATATGATCATCCGTGCTTTCTCCCGTTCCCGTCTGCTTTTGTTGCCAAAATTTGAGCTCCGAGGACAAAACAAACGCTATGATACGCAGCAACTGACTGCGATGGATCAAGTCGAGTTTGGCGGCGACTTCTCCCATCATCTGACGGCAATTTCCAACCAGCGCATTGGTCTTCAAATAAACCCTCGGACTGCGAAATTCCTGGGTCACATTTTGCAAAAAACAAACCTCGCCGGGGGCAAAAAGCGGGAAAAGACTGTCCAAGGAGACTGCAAACCATCTAATTACGAGTTCCTTTTCCTGACTGTCGTCAGCTACAGCCAGCTTGGCTGCGGAACGGCCACTAATCGCGATCATATCCCCGGCCGAAAACTTCAAAGTCGTGGAATAAGCGGTTAACGTCCCTCCCCCCAAGTCCGGGAACAACAAATACAAATCGTCCCCTTCACAAGTCCACTTCTCTGAGGGCTTGAGGCGACTGGTCTGAAGTGTCAGGTAGCTTTGTGTCAACATAGCCCTGTAAAATTTCCTTCTGAGAAATTCTCGGTTGTAAAACTCAAGCCAATAATCATATAAGATTCACCAAATTTATCAATGCATTAATCAACTTCGCTGTTCCGAAATTCTGGCTAATTATAGGCCAGCAATTCGACATAATAAGGTTAAACCGAATTAAATATTGTTTTTAACTCCCCCCTATTTTTATCAAAGTGTCCACAAAAATGACACAAAAACACAAACGATACCGACTCCAAAAGTCTAATGGCTTTGGGGTCATGCGCAATTACTTTTCAGCGAGGGCGGAAATGGCCGTCCTTATGGCATCAGCGATAATTATACCAAAATGAAACCTGCCTGCGAAATCGTGGGTCAGTAAAGTACGGGATTCAAGGAAGCTCGAAGCCGCTAAATCAGCGCATAGCACTGACAATCAGTTTTTTATGAATCAACCAACAATCAAGCTTAGGTTAATTCAAGGTCTTCCGCATTTACTTTCACAGCCGCCGCCTGACCAATGAAATCCAGACGGAGCAATACCGTGTTGAAGCCATAACGTTGTTCCACCCAGGCTTCCAAACCTTGCAGCGGCCCGGACTTTATTTTCACCCGCTGGCCAAGGCCAATCTCAGGGGCCAGAACGATCTCCAATTCGGTCTCAAGTGCTTTTTGGATCTCGACCAATTGCTGTGCAAAAGTGGTTTCATCAGGCACCGTCAGGAGCCTCGCCACACAATCGTTCTGGGCCACTTTCTGACGCTGCTCAGGACTGAGTTGCACGAAAACATAACCCGGAAAAAGCGGCTTCATAAACACCACCGTCTTGCCCCGGTATTTTCGCACTGATCGATAACACGGCAGAACGGCGTGAAAGCCCTCCCGCTCACAAAAACTGTTCAGTTTCTTTTCCCGTCTTGGTCGGGTATGGGCTACAAACCAGCTCTTTTCACTCATCATCGTCAAGTTCGTTGGTGCGGGGTGGATTCGCCATCGCTTCAGGAATTCGTGCCTGCTGGGACAAACTTCCTGGTGCCGGAGCCATGGGTTTTGCTAACTTATTTTTTGATAGGGAATTAAATCAGAATCAAGTTGGCTCAGCTGCCTTCGCAAGCATCCGCAACAGGTTAAAATCTCCAAAGGAGGTTTGGATCATCCGGGATCGAAATTGAGGCTCAATTAAAAATCACCGCCGCTAATTGCAACTGTCCTCAACCCAGCATACTGCATAGCGAATCAGTGCGTTCAAGTTTTTCAACTTTAGCTTGCGCCGGATGCTGTCGCAGTGGGCATTAACTTCCCTGACTGTCAGATCAATCTGGGATGCAATCTCTTCTGAGCTTCGACCCTGCCCCAAAGCCTCCAGCACTTCCAATTCGGAGTCGGTTAGGTTGTCGATGGGGGAGGATGCTTCCTTCGTCGGCTGTTTGATGTTTACGGTGGTGAAAACATTCTCACTGACATAAATCCGGCCAGCCAAAACGTCACGAATCGCCAGCACAATTACCTCCGGGTCTTCTTGCTTCATGACATACCCGTCGCCGCCTGCGCGCAATACTCGCTGCGCATAAATGGCTTCGTCGAACATGGAAACCGCCAACAGCTTGACCGGGATTTTCAGATCCCTGATTTCTTTGATCAATTCCAGGCCGCTTTTCCCTGGAAGCCCGATATCCACCACCACCAGCGCCGGCTTTAACCGGGTAATGTATTTCACCGCCTGCCTCGGGTCGCCCGTACCGCCGCAGACTTTCAAGTTATCCTCGGCGTTCAGCAACTTAGTCAAGCCTTCGCGAAAAACCGGGTGATCTTCCACCAAGAAGATCAGGCTTCTTTTTAGAATGCTTTTCCTCTTCATCAGCTTGATCATCTTAGGAAGTTTACATCTCCGGATTTGGCGCACAAGGTATTTGAATGTGAAAAATTACCCGGGCAGATTGCCCTGACTGGCCCGCCCCCGGCTCACCGACCGGTCAAACCCCGGCAATCTCAGCCCTCCCCTCGCGCCGTTAACCATTGGTTAAATGTCCCCATAATGATATGTCCTGTCTCAAAGTCGTCTTGAAAAGGAAGCCCCACTTAATCTAGGATGCTGTTGATTTACAATGCATTTTTGGTAGAAGATTGGGCCTAATCCCGGATTGTTGTTTCCAGTGCAACCTGCGCTTGATTCGTTGTGGGTCGCCAGTTAACGAATGGGCGCGGCAGTCAGCCAGATGAATCAGCCGCATTAAGATGTAAAATGGTTTGTTGGGAATCAAAGGTTAACCACCGGCAACGACGGATACGATGTCGGAAAAACTGAAATTTAGATTGGCAATAAAATCGTGGAACAAACTAAAAAACTTGAGCGGAGAACCATTTTGTTAGTTGATGACAATATTGACACCCGGGTATTGACCAAAATGTTCCTCAACAATTTTGGCTACGAAGTGGATTCTGTGGACTCAGGTATTGCTGCCTTGAAACAGTTTAATCCGGTCGTTCACAATCTCGTGCTGACCGATAATTCCATGCCTGAAATGTCAGGTGGCGAAATGGCCCACTTGATCAAGCAGCGATCCCCGAAGACTCCCGTATTGATGTGCACCGGGCATCCCCCGAACGATTGCTCCGCGATTGATCTGGTTATTGCCAAACCAACGCATCTGCTGGCCATTAAGGACGCCATTAGCCAACTATTGGAATCCAGGTAGATTCTCGATTGAATCAGCTGCGCCCGGCTTTTTGAAGCCTAAGAGGCCGGCTCCAACTTCGTGGAATTTCCAACCGGCTTTTTTGACGAGTTCTTTTCACGATCTTTCTTCCTCCCTTTTGAAAGGCCACTCAACGGCACTCTTACAATAATCGTCGTACCCTCTCCGCGTTGGGACTTTATTTCGCATTCCCCATTCATGGCCAGTGCACGCTCCCGCATATTGGTCAGGCCGAGACCATGCCGCGATTTCTTTCCCTTCTCTGCGGCAATCGGATCAAACCCGTGTCCATCATCCTGAATTCTCAGCAACACTGACTCGTCGCGAATCTGAACTTGAAGTTTGACCAGTTTTGCCCTGGCATGCTTGGTAATATTGTTCACGGCCTCCTGGATAATGCGGAATAGGTGCAGCTCAAGGACCTGCGGCAACCTCCGCTTCGTGGCCGCAATCCGACACTCGATCTGGAGATCTGTGCGGGACTGGACCTCCGCGCAAAAGCTGATACAGGCCGCAGCTAGTCCCAGATTGTCCAATTCCGCGGGCCGTAGATTGTGTGCGATCCGGCGGTTTTCCTCCAGCACTCGCACCAGAACCTGGTCGCAACGGCGAAGTATCTCCCGGGAAGCGGGCCGGAGATCAGGCAGGCTGCTCTCCACTTTTCGCAAACGCATTTTCACGGAAGCTATCAACTGATTGATGCCGTCGTGCAACTCCTGCGCGATGCGGGAGCGCTCCGCCTCCTGCGCCCGAAGAATCCTCTGGGGCAATGCACGCAGCTCGGCTTCGGCCTTTTTACGCTGGGTGATATCGCGGATATACAAGGTGAACATCGGCTTTTCCGCCAAGGTGATCGGGGTGATCGTGAATTCCGCGGAGAACCGACTGCCGTCGGCGCGCAACGCCGGCATTTCAATCCGACTCCCCAAGGTCGGCCCTTTGCCACCCGCGAAACCATTGGCCAAACCGCTGACAAACCAAGGCTTGAAAGACGAGGGAATCACGGCAATGACATTTTCTCCAATGAATTTAGACCGGCTGAAGGCAAAGATTTTCTCCGCCGCAGAATTCAGCTCGATGATCCGCCCCTCACGATCAATGGTAATAATGCAATCCAACGCCGCCTGCATGATGGCCCGCTTCCGCGCCTCACTTTCAGCCAGCGAATCAAGCGCCTCTTTACGATTCGTAATGTCGTCGGCGATGCCCACGATCCGGTAGATGTTTCCCGAATCATCGTAGATCGGAAAAGCCCGGTCCTGAATCCAGCGAATCGATCCGTCCGGGCGGATAATCCGGTAAGTCTCGTCGTATTCATGGGGAATCCGTTGGCTCCGCGTGTTCATCACCACGCGGTCGCGATCATCAGGATGCAGGAACTCAATCCACTTGTCTGGCGACGCGTAAAGGGTGCTGCATGATTGCCCCCAAATGTGTTCAAACGCCGGGCTGACATATATGAATTTGCTCTTGTCGGGGTTGCTGATCCAGAAAACTTCCCGGATGTTGTCAGCCAGCTGGCGAAACTTTTCCTCGCTGGCTCGCAGGGCTTCTTGCGCCCGCGTGCGCTCATTGATGTCCCGGACCATGCTCAGCAAACCAGCCGGCTGCTCATTGATACCCAGCGAAACCGTCGCACTTAGTTCCACGCGTAATGGGGTCTGATCCTTCTTGATCAGCGTGTACTGCACATCCCGCAAAATGCCAACTTTCAACGCGCTCGAGATATCCTGTTTGATCCGCTCATGTTCATCTTCCGGAGCCAGGTCAAAAATGCTTTTATCGAGCAGCTCCGCTGCGCTGGCGTATCCCAGCATGGCAATCGCTTGCGAATTTGCCGTCAGTAACCGGCCCTTGGGGTGAATCAAGAACACCGCGTCAGGCAGAATATCAATCAAACGTCGATGATAAGCCTCACTGGCGCGCAGGGCGGCGGTCGTCTCGTGGAGTCGCACCAGGGTTTGGACCCTCGCCAGCAACTCACGGATGCTCATCGGCTTGACCAGATATTCATCCGCCCCCAGCTCCAACCCGCTCACCTTGTGGTCATCGCTCACGGCCTCTCCGGAACACAAAGCCACGAAGACATCCTGCAATCGGGGGTTGGTTTTGATTTTTCGGCAGATCTCCGCGCCACTGATATCCGGCAGCCTCACATCCAACAAAACCAAATCTGGAACGCGAGTTTGCGTCAAATGCAGTCCCTGCTGCCCAGTGGACGCCTCCAGGACATGGTAACCCGATTCCCGCAGTACCGTTGAAAATAATTGCCGGATCTCGTTGTTGTCATCCACCACTAATATGGTGACGTGTTTTTTCATGGCGTTTTGTCGAGCGACCGCAGTTGATCAATACCTGAACGAGCCATCACGGTAAACGCAAATAAACGGGTCGCGCCAAACTAAAAATTGATTTGCGGCCTCATGGTCCGGAATCATCCTTGATGCGGAATCGCGACTCCCAACCACCCATGATCAGCCCGAAACAATCCTGTTCTGACACCTCCGCCAGCCGTCTTGTTCACAAATTATTCACAGGCTTTCAGAATGGCGTTATCCCGCTGTGGATAACTTGTCGATAAACTAAAATATTTTGGATAACAAGAGAAAAGTCGCGTCAAAAATAAGGTTTTTGGTAATATATCCTAAGTCAATAACTCATCTTCAGGGAAGATCACGGAACCGATTCCATGCCTTAAAAACTTTGAAATAGGAGCTTTACACCAGCCATTTCAATCTCGCGTGCGGTTGTACTTCTTGACCACCGTTCTGGCCAGGCTGCGCGGAATCATTCGCGTCAGGAAAACCAGCAAGCGATTGCATAATCCAGGCACGACAACAACTTTCCCCGCACGAAACTGCTCGTAACCAATTTGCGCCACCCTTTGGGCTGACATTTTGGAACGTTCAACCCGCCTCGGCTTTCCCTCGCGCGCAATTTTACCAAAATTGCTTTCCGTTGGCCCCGGGCACAGCACGCTTATTTTCAATCCGCTTCCGGAGTTCTCCGCCGCCAACGCCTCAGTAAAAGACTGCACAAACGCCTTGCTCGCATAATAGACGGCCATATTGGGTCCGGGCAAAAATCCCGCCACCGAACCAACATTTAGAACTCCTCCGCGGCGACGCTCAACCATGCCCGGCAGGAATAAACCGGTCAATTCGGTCAGTGCGGTAATATTTACATGAATGATCTCGAGTTGCCGTGGAAGGGTTAAATCCAGAAACTCGCCCTGCAAACCGAAGCCGGCATTGTTCACCAGCACGTCCACGTCAATTTTCAGGTCGGCCAACTCCCGAAAAATCCTCTGGGGCGTTTCCAGCAAGGAGAGATCAGCCGGCAAAACAAAAGCTTTGATCCCGTTTTTGGCTTCAATTTCGGCGGCAAGTTTTTCCAGGGCATCACGATTGCGCGCCACCAGCACTAAATCAGAACCCGCGGCAGCGAAACATTTTGCCAGCTCCAGTCCAATCCCGGAGGAAGCTCCGGTCACCAGCACGGTTTCAATGGCTTGCTTCATCTAATGTCAACGAAGTGACCTCAATGATTATCAAGGCCAAAGCGCTGACTCAGCGGCCAATAAACGAAGAATGATCTGCCAATGACGTAACTCTCAGGAATGGGTCCCCAAAAACGTGAGTCCAGGCTGTTACAGGTGTTATCCCCCATCGGCATGCAATAATTGGTCGGTACATCAACCGTCGTTTGTTCGTCAGGAAAAAATGCCAAGCCACCACCCTGTAGCAGACCGAAGATATTGTATTTCTGCGCCACCGTGCCGTTTAAGTGCCCCGACCACTGACTGTCGCGCGGCGGCTGATTGGTATCAAAACCGTAAACATTCTCAAAATGCGGGGTTGAAGCGTCCAGCCGATGACCATCAATTATCAGATGTTGATCATCCCCGATCTGAACTTTCTCGCCCGGAAGCCCCACCAGCCGCTTGATGTAGAATTCATCATCGGGAATGTGATAAAACTCCCGTTTGTCATCGGGTATGCCGGCTGTCTCAAAGACAATAATATCGCCGCGCTTCGGACGACTGAAATTATAAGACAGGCGATCGACAAACAAATGGTCGCCGGCTGTCATACGCAATTTGATCACATCCTCCCCCTTGTGAAACACCCGCCCGCGGAGCAGGCCAGCGCGGTAGACCAAAGGATTGGCCCCCTGTTGCGGTGGTTCACCGTAATCAGGTGGAAACCAAATAGTATGTTCCTCGCCGGCAAACACAAACGTTTGCTTGAGGTTGAAGATCAGAAAATGCGTGACTGGACCGACGGCTTCGATCGAGCCATCTGTTGGGGCGACAAAATGGATGTAGGAATTGCCCGCAAACCAATCTTTGACCCGATCCCAGCCAGTTGGAATCACCATGGCATTTTGCAGCTTGGCCGTCTTTTCAAACTCCGCCCGGGCCCGGTCATCCTGCCCCATCCCCAAGGCTGTCCACATCGGATAGTAATCAGGGTAAGCGCTCACCCCAAAAAGCGTCGGCTGCATTGAACCGGTTGGAATCTTGAACGGTTGCAAAAAGAACGTTCGGATGGCCATGGCCACTCCCAATGCCACTAAAAGCACCTCCACATTCTCACGCCAGGCGGCATGCGGGTAAGGTTTAAGCCATTTCTCTGCCGCCATCTGCAACTCTTCCGCCTTGTTAGCAATGCGCCCGGTATGGCCATCCTTAATGGCGGCGCTCAGTTCATCCAACTGCAATTGCACCGCGGCAACCGCTTGGGGCGTGAGCAAGTCACTCTGGGCCGCCAGCAGCCGGCGATAGTGTTTGCGGACGGCATAACCGTCCCGGACGGCTTGCGAGATGAACCAGCGAAAAATCATAATGGTCTTATCCTTCCAAAAAATGGGGCCATCTTGTCTTAAGCACCCAAAATTCACCAACCGACTTTTTGCAAACTTGGAATATCATAATCAATCAAGCTTTGAGCACTTCGATGAAAGCTTCTTGCGGGATGTTCACGTTGCCGATGGATTTCATCCGCTTTTTGCCTTCCTTTTGCTTCTCCAACAATTTGCGCTTTCGGGAAACGTCGCCGCCATAACACTTGGCTGTCACGTCTTTGCGGAAAGCGCTGATCACCTCCGAGGCAACGATTTTCCCACCGATGGCTGCTTGGATTTTGATTTGAAACTGTTGGCGCGGTATGACTTCCTTGAGCTTTTCCGCCAAGGATCGTCCCCTGCCCTCGGCTTTTGAGCGGTGGACGATGCAGGAAAAAGCATCCATCGGCTCGGTGTTCACCAGCATGTCCAATTTCACCATGTCGCTCTCTTGGTACTCATCCGGCTCGTAATCCATCGAACCGAAACCGCGCGTGATGCTCTTGATGCGGTCATGAAAATCAATCAGGATTTCGTTCAGCGGAATCATGCTCGTCAGCATGACGCGTCGTGAATCCAAGGTTTCCGTGTGGTCCACCGCCCCGCGCTTTTCAGAGATCAAGGCCATCATGTCACCGATGTTTTCGTTCGGGCAGATCACGAATGCCTTCACCATGGGTTCTTCAATTTTCGCGATGTACGTCACATCCGGCATAAACGCCGGATTATCCACCAGTTTCATCGTGCCGTCCGACATGTGTACCTTGTAAATCACGCTGGGATACGTTGCGATGATGTCCATGTCATACTCCCGACGCAACCGTTCCTGGACAATTTCCAGGTGCAACAAACCGAGAAACCCGCAGCGAAAACCAAACCCCAGCGCGACTGAAGTCTCCGTGGAATAAACGAACGCGGAATCATTCAGTTTCAATTTTCCCATCGACGATTTCAACTGCTCGTAATCCGCCGTATTGATGGGGTAAATGCCGCTGAACACCATCGGATGAATCTCCTTGAAACCAGGAAGCTCGGCCGAGGGATTGCGCGTGTCGGTTATCGTGTCCCCCATTTTTACGTCGCTGGGCGATTTGATATTGGCGGTGATATATCCGGTTTCACCAGTCTCCAACTTTTCCCGGGTATACGGCTTGGGATTGAAACTGCCCACCTCTTTGACCTCAAAACTTTTACCGGAATGCAGCAGTTTGACCATCATCCCCGGCTTGATTTCGCCGTTGAAAACGCGGACATGGGTCACCACTCCTTTGTAGGTATCGAAGAAAGAGTCAAATGCCAATGCCTGCAGGCTCGGTTGATTGGTGGGTTTGGGTGGAGGCACCCGCTCCACGATGGCTTCGAGAATATCCTCAATGCCAATGCCTTCTTTCGCACTGCACAGAATGGCCCATTCGCTCGGAACCGCCAGCACGTCTTCCAATTGCTGCTTGGCTTGGGCAATATTGGCGTGCGGCAGATCAATTTTATTGATCACTGGAATGATCTGCAAATTTTGCCTGGCAGCCAGATGATAATTCGCAACAGTCTGTGCCTCAACACCTTGAGCCGCATCAATTACCAGCAAAGCACCTTCGCAAGCGCTTAGGCTGCGTGAAACTTCGTAAGCAAAATCGACGTGGCCGGGTGTATCGATCAGGTTCAGCTCGTAGACTTCGCCATTTTTGGCCTTGTAAAGCATCGTTACCGGATGCGCCTTGATGGTAATCCCGCGTTCGCGTTCAAGATCCATCGCATCCAGCAATTGATCCTCCATATCGCGCGTGGCAATCGTGCCCGTGCGATGCAAAAGGCGGTCGGAAAGGGTCGTTTTGCCGTGGTCAATGTGGGCAATGATGCTGAAATTTCGAATGTGTGCTGCGTCCATTTACAAATCTTAACAATTATTTAGGCGGACGGCTGTGGCCGTCCCCAAAAGTGATTTGAACGCCATCCGGCATCCCAACCCTAAAGGACATACAAGATAACCGGAAAAGGCCTGAAGCAAAGGAAATTTGGCTGCAGCTTGCCTCCACCCCCCTCCCAAGGCAGCGCCCCACTTGGCTGGCAATCAACAAACGACGGACCCCATACCACCCCCACGACTAAACTCTTTACAGGATTTTGCCAAAACCCCAAATTATGAGCGTGTTGAATCAACCCAAATCATGGGCGCCACCGTTGAACGCCTCGGGGCAGGTCCAGATGGAAGATGAATTTAATGTCCGCGTGCAGGCCGCCATCAAGCGGTCACAGGACTATCTTTTATCCATCCAAAAACCCGAGGGTTATTGGGTGGGAGAATTGATGGTCGATTCAACTCTGGTTTCTGACATGGTCGCGTACCATCATTGGGATCGCAGTGTCGACCAGGAGTGGGAACGCAAGGCCATTAACCACATCTTTTCGATGCAATTGCCTGATGGTGGCTGGAATATCTATTATGGCGGCCCGTCGGAGGTTAATGCCACCATCAAGGCTTACCTCGCCTTGAAGCTCGCCGGCGTCTCCGTCAAAGACCCGCGCATGCTCAAGGCGCGCGAAGCTGCCCTTCATTTCGGGGGCGTGCCGCGCATGAATACTTTTTCCAAACTGTATCTGGCGCTGATCGGCCTGTTCCCCTGGGAATATGTTCCCACTATTCCCTGCGAAGTGCTTCTTCTCGGTAAGTGGTTCCATGTTAATTTCTGGGACATGAGCAATTGGTCCCGCGGGATGATCGTCCCCTTGGCCATCATCAATCACTTTAAACCCACTCGTCAGGTTAAAGTCACCCTCGACGAACTTTATCCTGAGGGTATTCACGAGCGCGACCTGGCATTGGCGCCTGATCCGGAAAAGATCTCGCTGCGCAATTTCTTCCTCTGGCTCGACCGACTGCACAAGCTGGCCGAATGGTTCGCCGAGCACGGTATCCATCCCTTCCGCAAAACAGCCTTGAAAAAATGTGAGAATTGGATGGTGGAAAGGTTTGAAGGCAGCGATGGCCTCGCCGCAATCTTTCCGGCGATGCTAAACTCAATCATCGCTTTGAAATCCCTTGGCTATCAAAACGATCATCCGATCCTCAAGCGCGAGTGGCAGGAACTCAAACGGTTGCAGCATGAGACCAAGGACGACGTTCGCATTGAGCCCTGCTTCTCTCCCGTGTGGGACACGGCCATCGTTTTGATTTGCCTCGCCGAGTCCGGCGTTCCCCCGGAACACCCGAAAATGAAACGGACCGCCGAATGGCTGATGGAAAAGGAAATCCGGTTCCGCGGCGACTGGCAATATAAGAATCCGGCCAAAGTGGACGCCAGCGGCTGGGTTTTTGAATACAATAACAAATGGAACCCCGATGTGGATGATACCGCCATGGTTTTGCTGGCTCTGCGGCTGGTCCAGACGGATAACCCCAAAAAGCGCGATGAATGCTTCGAGCGCGGCTTGAAGTGGATGATGACGTTTCAGTGCAAGGACGGCGGTTGGGCCGCCTTTGACAAGGATTGCACCAAGAACATCCTGGAGAACGTCCCGTTTGCCGACCATAACGCCATGCTCGATCCGGAATGCGCCGATATCACCGCCCGCATCCTGGAATTACTTGGCTACGAAGGCTGGGACCGCAACCATCACCAGATTCAAGACGCCTTGCAATTCTTGCGGGATCATCAGGAGGCGGATGGCTCCTGGTATGGCCGGTGGGGGGTCAATTATATTTACGGCACCTGGCAGGTGCTGCGCGGGATGCGCGCTCTGAATTGGGACATGAACGAGAATTGGCTCCAGCGCGGACGCGCCTGGTTGGAAAGCGTCCAGCATGCGGACGGCGGCTGGGGCGAACGATGCAATACGTACGATGATCCGGTTTTCAAAGGCCAGGGCCCCAGCACCGCCACTCAAACCGCCTGGGCGGTCATGGGTTTATGCGCCTTTGACGACCCGGAAAACCCCATCCTCAAACGCGGGATCGAATACCTGGTTAGCACCCAGAATTTGGATGGGTCGTGGACCGAGCACGAAACCACCGGCACCGGTTTTCCCAAGGTGTTCTATTTGAAGTACGACATGTATCGTAATGCGTGGCCCCTCCTCGCACTTGGCACCTACCGGCAAATCTGCGAACGAGCGAGTGTCCGAGCCAGTGCCCGGACTGTTGCTGCCGCCACGGCACCGGCCATGAGCCGATGAGTTGGCTCTATCGAAACCTTATTCGACCGGGTCTGTTCCGGCAGAACGCCGAAGCCGCCCACGATTTCGCCCTAAAAAACCTGGCCCGCGCCAGCCGGAGTAACCTTGCCGAAAAATGCCTGGGCGCACTTTACGGCGCGCCACCGTTGCCGGTTGAGTTGTTCGGCCTGAAATTCCCCAACCCCATTGGTGTTGCCGCCGGCTTGGACAAACACGCCGCCGCCTTACCCATCTGGCGGCATCTCGGATTTGGTTTCTGTGAACTCGGTGGTGTCACCTGGCAGCCGCAGCCCGGCAATCCCCCGCCGCGCATGTTCCGCGCCGTCGATGAAGAGGCCATCATTAACCGGATGGGCTTCAATAATTCCGGAGCCCCCGCCGTCGCCCGCAAACTAGCCGATTGGAAACACTCCGGCCGCTGGCCCGTCCACCCGGTCGGCATCAATTTGGGAAAATCCAAGGTGACGCCGTTGGATCAAGCCGCGGAGGATTATGCCAATTCTTTTCGCGCGCTTCGCGACCTGGCGGATTTTTTTGTCGTCAACGTCAGTTCCCCCAATACCCCCGGTTTGCGTGAGCTTCAGGATAAATCTGCCTTGGATGAGATCTTTGCCGCGCTGCAGGAAGCCCAACACCCGACTTCAGCTGGACAGCGACTCAAGCCCATTTTGGTCAAGGTCGCACCCGATTTATCTTTTACCGCCCTTGACGAAATCCTTGAGTTGACGGCCCCGCGCTCCATCGCTGGGATCGTGGCCACCAATACCACGATCACCCGCCCGCCTGCCAGCGCCCCCGCCACGCAGACGATCTATGCCGAGACCGGAGGCCTGAGTGGCAAACCCTTGCGCGCTCGAAGTACTGAGGTAGTCCGCCACCTTTACCGCCAGACCGGAGGGAAACTCCCCGTCATCGGGGTCGGCGGGGTTTTTACCGCCGATGACGCCTGGGAAAAAATCACTGCTGGCGCCAGCCTCGTTCAAATCTATACTGGACTGGTGTATGAAGGCCCGGGCATTGCCCGAAACATCGTCACCGGCTTGCGCAAAAAATTGGAATTGAACGGCAACAAATATTTGCGGGAGGCCGTTGGATCTGCTAACTGACCTGAAATGTACGAACATCGCACCAAGCCTTTGTTGCCGCGGCGGGTTTATTACCAGCGCTTGGTTCGCCATGCGGTGCTTGGCTTGATGGTCATTCTGGTCTCTCTTGCAATTGGCATGATCGGTTATCACGTACTGGAAAATTTACCCTGGATCGACTCCTTCTTGAATGCCGCCATGATCCTTTCCGGCATGGGACCGGTCGCCACCATGCAAACAGACGCCGGCAAGCTGTTTGCCGGATTCTTCGCCCTCTACAGCGGCATCGCCCTCGTCACCGTTCTGGGAATTATCTTTGCGCCGGTGATCCACCGCTTCCTTCATAAATTTCACCTCGAGGACGAAGGTCAAAAAGTGGAATAATCCGCCGGTTAATCGCCGCGTTTTAAGTTTCTTTTTTTGCACCAGCTTCAAAATTCACTAAGCTATCGCCATGGAAATTCCGTTCACAAAATATCATGCACTGGGAAATGATTACCTCGTCATTAACCCCAAGGATTTGGTTTTGCCATTGACCACCGATCAGGTCAAAACTATCTGCCATCGCAACTTCGGCGTCGGATCCGATGGAATCCTCCTCGGCCCGCTTCCGGCGGACAATGCCCGCTGCGCCTTGAAAATTTATAATCCCGACGGTAGCCTGGCCGAGAAGAGTGGCAACGGCCTCCGCATCTTCTCGCGCTATCTCTGGGATTCAAAACTGGTGGGTCAGGAGGAATTTGCCATCCAGACCGACGGTGGATTGGTGCGTTCAACTGTTTATGAAAATGGACGCATGGTGCGGGTTGAAATGGGTAAAATCAGTTTCGACAGCGAAAATATTCCCGTCACCGGCGGCAAACGCGAGGTGATTAACGAAAAAATCACCGTCGGCGGCCGTGAGTTCACTTTTTGTGCCGCCACCATCGGTAATCCTCACTGCGTCCTGCCGCTGAATGAAATCAGCGCCAGGCTCGCCCATGAATTTGGGCCGCTCCTCGAGATCCATGCCAATTTCCCCCGCAAAACCAACGTACAATTCCTCAAGGTCATTGACCGTGGGAATATCCAGATTGAAATATGGGAACGCGGCGCCGGTTACACGCTCGCCAGCGGCAGCAGCAGCAGCGCGGCAGCGGCGGTCGCCCGCAAGCTGGGTCTCGTTGACCAGGCGGTTTCAGTTCATTGCCCCGGCGGCATCATCAAGATCGACATTCGCGACGGCTACGACATCCTGATGACCGGCGGCGTCACCCGGGTGTGTGCCGGTTTGATCTCTCCGGAAATCTTTCTCTAAGACCGTCGGCATTATCGAGAACAACGTCAACCTCTCCGTAGGAGACAAGGTGACGAGTCGCTAATTGTTACGCTTTGATTCGTTCCATCCGAAAATGCACTCGTCATCTCAAGATAGTTGGATCCACCCGCCAAAGGTCAGTAAACCGTTTTGTCCTTTTTCATGGCCCATGACTCAAACACTTTCATCGCCTCGGCGCGTAGTAATTGCTTCATTGGAATCTTCCGGCGTTCGATGGGCCGCGCCAATACTCGACTGATCATCTCGTCGTCAAACTTGATCTTGGCGGCATCCCTTCGCGTATTCGCGTAGTATATACTACTCAAGCGCGCCCAATATATCGCCGCCAGACACATCGGGCAAGGCTGGCAGCTGCTGTAAAGCTCGCACTCATCCAGCCGAAAGGTATTCAATTTCCGGCTAGCGGTCCGGATGGCAATCATTTCTGCGTGCGCCGTGGGATCGTTTTGGGAGGTAACTTGATTCCAGCCGCGGGCGATGACTTTTCCTCGATGAACCACCACCGCCCCAAAGGGCCCGCCCTGATGATCCTGCATCTTTGAAAATGAAAGCCGGATGGCCTCCCGCATGAATGTTTCGTCCATGCCTCCAGCTTAACAAAAGACCGGAGCATCGGCAGCGTGTTTTGCACCTCCAGGAGACCTGCCTTACGACCAATCTCCCCTCGAAACTCAGCCTGCCGGATTACTGCTAATCGTTGATGCCCCAGTGCCTCGTCACCCCGTGATCCATGATTTCTTTCAAAAGATTCGAGACCGTTTCGGCCCGCACCCGGATGTCTTCCAATGCATCCGGCACAGATGCGCCGGAAACGGAAGGCAAAGCGGGGAGGTTAGCGGTCGCAAGAACCGTGGGAGGAATGACAGCATCCATCTGCGCCGGAAGAGCGTTTGTAGTTAAAAGCTGCTTCATGCATTCAGCATAAAACAGGAAACGGCCTTTAGCCAGAAAAAGATATTAACAATTTCGGCGCAAACTATTAGCTAACAAGATTTAAGACCAACACAATCCGGCTGCATTACATTAATTTGCGGGAGTCGCCAAAAAGCAGCCGCAGACTGTTCATAACCACGACCACCGTGCTGCCTTCGTGCCCGACCACGCCAATTGTCAGGGGAATTCTGCCGCCCATCGCCAATGCCACCAGCACCACAATCGTGCCAAGCGAAATGAAAAGGTTCTGCCGGATGACCGCGTGCGCGCGCTTGCTCAAACGGAATGCCAAGAGAAAATTCTCCAGCCGGTCATGCATCAGCACAACATCAGCCTGTTCCAGGGCGGCGTCCGCCCCGCGGGCACCCATCGCCACACCGATATGGGCGACCGCCAGGCTGGGCGCATCGTTGACGCCATCACCAACCATGGCCACCCGTTTGCCTTGCGCGGTCATTTCTCGAATTACTTGAACCTTTTGTTCCGGCCGCAATTCCGCCCGGATTTCGTCAACCTTCAGTTCAGTTCGAAGAAAGTCCGCTGTCGCCTGGCGATCGCCCGTCAGCACGATCGAGGTTAACTTCGCCGCGCGCAATTCATCCACCACCGCCCGCGCTTGTGACCGGATATCATCGCGCAAAACCAGTCGTCCCAAGAGCCCGCCCCCGGCCACCCAAACCTCAGATAGTCCGGGATGTCCCGGCTCGAGCGGCGCTCCCGATGAAGTTGCTGGATCCGTCGCTGCTCCCGCGGCCCACTCACGCCGGCCCAGGCGATATTCGGTACCACCACTCATCGCCCGCAACCCTTGCCCGGTAACTGATTCAAATTGCGAGAAAGGAAGGGTCGTCAGTCCCTGTTGTTTGCCATGGCGCGTGATGGCCCGGGCAAGCGGATGTGACGATAGTTTTTCCAGCGAATAGGCCGTCTGTGCAACTTCGCTTTCCCGTCCCGGCGGAAAGCTTTGCACAGTCTCCACGCGCAATTCCCCGGTGGTCAATGTTCCGGTTTTGTCCAATGCAACCACATTAACCATTGCCAGCTTCTCCACGGCCGCCCCGCCACGGAAAAGGATTCCGTGCCTGGCCCCCGAGGCAATTGTCGCCAAAACCGCCGAAGGGATGGAGAGCACCAGCGCGCACGGCGATGAAACCACCAACAGGGTCATGGCTTGATAAAATGCGCTATGAACTCCACCTACGGAATGAAACGGGGTGATCTGCAAAAAACGCCACCACACAAAAAACATGGCCATTGAAAGCCCCAGAACACAGTAGGTGTACCCGGTGCTAAACTTGTCGGCGAACCGCTGCGAGGGTGCCTTCTGTTGCTGGGCTTCCCTTATTAGGGTGATGATCTTTTGCAGGGAACTTTCCGCTGCCGGTCGCAGCACGGATACCTCCACCGCCCCCCACAAATTCATGGTGCCGGACAGGGCCGTATCCCCGATGGTTTTCTCCACGGGCGCCGCTTCACCGGTCAAATTCGACTCGTCGGCTGCCGTCTCCCCTTTGGAAATCTCGACATCCACGGGAAATTGCGCACCCGGTTTAATTAACAACCTCATTCCCGGCCGCAGGTTCTCCACGGCCACTTCCCGCTCGTGGTGTTGATCATCCAACACCGTCGCCGTCTTGGGCGCGTCCCGGAAAAGCGAACGGATTTCTTTTTGAGTTCGCCCCAGAGCATAATGTTCGAGTGCCCCGGAGAACGAAAAAAGAAACAGCAAAGTCGCGCCCTCACCCCAGGCACCAATCGAGGCCGCCCCGATCGCCACCGCCAGCATCAGAAAATGGACGTCAATGGTTCTCTTTTGCAACCGCTCCCAAACTTCCTCCGCGGGGAAAAATCCACCGGCCAGGTAGGCCGCCGCATAAAAGACCACTTTGACCGGTCCCGGCGCGGCCACACCCGCCAGTCCGAGCGCCCCGCACAGGACGGCGGCAACCAGTTGCCATTTCCATTCATCCGCATGGTGATCATCCTCTTCCAGCTCAATGCTGCGCGGGGAGATTTTTGGAAACGGGAAATCCCGCCAGCGCCAGAATTTGGGAGCCGTCGGGCAGGTCACGCGCGCGATCGTCATGGCGTCGCCGTGCTGCCGGACGGTGATTCGTTTGCGGTCTTGCTCGGACAGGGGCGTGCCGCAAACGGCACAATCTGCCTTGCCACTCAGCATCGAACAGGCATGGCCTAGATCCGCGCTTTTTGCGTTTCGAAACTTGACGGTCAGCCGGGCGGCCAGTTGGTCCACGTCGGTGCGACCCAGCGTCGCCACGGAGATTTTTTCGTGCGCCGCATCAATCGTGACCGCCTCCAGGGTCGGCTCCTCTGCCAGTGTATCGGCCACCGACCGTGCGAAACACACTTCGGTCGGCTGCGAACACGTTTTATCGTTTGCGGGCTCTTTCATCAACCTTCCACTATTACCATATCCTGGTTGCTGTTGCACGCAAAAGGCGCAGGTGGAAAGGGGCCTGACAAGACGAAGAAAATGTTCGTAGGATGGCCGGCAAGCCAGCAACTTCCCGCAAAAACTTCAGCTATTTGGACTGCGCTGGCAAGCGCAGCGCGACGGCGCTTTCGCACAACCCATAGCTTTGGCCACTTTAACACCTCTGCCAAAGAGGACTAGTGCTTCGCCTGCCACCGCCAACCCAGCAGATCCGACTACCATCAATCACCCAAGCAGCGTCTTAACCTTGGCCAAAGCCTCGTCCAGCTTGCTCGCGTCCTTGCCGCCACCACGCGCAGCATCAGGTTTACCGCCTCCCTTGCCGCCAACGATCGGGGCAATGGCTTGGATGATCTTCCCAGCCTGGGCACGGGAAACAAAATCCGGTGAAACGCTGGCAACCAACGTTACCGCGCCAGAGGATGACCCGCCCAGCACCACCACGCCGCCAAACCTTGCCTTCAAGGCATCCACGACGGCTTGCACATAATCTGCGTCTGCATCCGGAAAAGCCTGGGTGATAAGTGGCAGACCGTTGACCTCCTGTGCGCGCGTCAACAGCCAAGCCGCCGTCTGTGCTGCACTGCGCTGGATCGCCGATTTCAAGGCTTTTTCGGTTTCCTTTTGCTGCGCTAGCACCGCCTCGACTTTCTTTTCCAACTCATGCACTGGCGAGCTCAATTTGCCCGCGATGCCCTTGATGAGCTGCAATTGTTGGTTGGCCAGATCATAAGCCGCCAGGCCAGCCACCGCCTCGATTCGCCTGACCCCTGCCGCGATGGCATTTTCTCCCGCCACGCGAAATAAACCGATTTCCCCGGTCGCGCGCGTATGGGTGCCGCCGCATAGCTCCATGGAATATCCATCCAATGCCGCGGCTTTGCCGCCAATCTGAACCACCCGCACCGTCTCACCGTATTTATCGCCGAAAAACTGCATCACATCCGGACGTCCTTTGACCTGTTCATGTCTCACTTCCGTCCACGAAACCGGGGCATTTTCGAGAATGCGTTCATTCACCAGTTTCTCAATCTCGGCAACCTGGCCCGGCGACAGCGGGGCGGAGTTAAAATCAAACGTTAATTTGTCGGGCCCCACAAACGAACCCTTTTGCGAGGCTTCCCGGCCAACCACTTCGTGCAATGCCCAATGCAGCAAATGCGTGACCGTGTGATGACGCTGAATGGCATTGCGATGGGACAGGTCAACGGCGAGGTTGATCGTGGCGCCCACGGCAGGCGCATCGCCGCCTTCCACAAAATGCAAAAAGGTATTCCCGGATTTTTGGGTGTTGACCACCCGCCAAAGCTGGCCGCCGCCGCTTAATTCACCCTGATCGCCAACCTGCCCGCCCATCTCAGCGTAACAGACGCTCGTATCGAGGATAACCGCGGTCTTATCCTTGAGCGAAACCACCTCAAGCACTTTGGCCGCACTCACCAACTGATCGTATCCGACAAATTTTGTCGGCGTCGTCGTTTCAATTTGTGAAAGGGCTATGACCTCTTTCTTCTGGGCAGCGCGCGCGCGCGCGCGTTGATCTTCCATCAGCTTTTCAAATTCCGCCACGTCCACCTCCACCTGCTGCTCGCGCGCCATCAACTGGGTCAAGTCCAGCGGAAAACCATAGGTGTCATAAAGCTCGAATGCCCAGCATCCCGGCATCACTTTTGCCGTTCCACGCTCCGCCTTCATCTGCTCCAATCGTGTGTTAAAAATCTCAATGCCGCGATCCAGGGTTTTATTAAACGCCTCCTCCTCAATGCGGATCGTATCTTGAACCGTCTTCTTGCGGAAGCGAATCTCGGGAAACACCTCGCCCATCGTTTCCGCCAGCACATCCACCAGCTTGTAAAAAAACGGTTCGTGAAACCCAAGCGTGCGGCCATATCGGACTGCGCGACGAAGGATCCGACGCAATACATAGTTGCGATCGTTGTTGCCCGGCTGAATGCCGTCGGCAATAGCGAAACTCAAGGTCCGTATGTGGTCCGCAATCACGCGGAATGCCACGTCGATCTTTTCCTGTTCGTTGTCGCCGGCACTGCCGGCTTTGGGAAGTGTCGAGCCGTATTTCTTGCCGCACAACTTTTCCAGCGCGTCAAAAATCGGCCGGAAAACATCGGTCTCATAATTGGAGATCCGGGCATTCGCAAAATCGGTCAACCCCTTGGTGCCTTGGATGATGGACGTGACCCGTTCAAAACCCATGCCGGTGTCAACATGCTTGGCCGGTAGCGGCGAAAAAGTCCCATCGGGATTCGCATTGAATTGGATGAAAACCAGGTTCCAAATTTCAATGCAGCGCGCATCCCCTTTGTTGACCAGTGAACCCTTGGTATTCCCCTCGGGCGTCAAATCAACGTGCAGCTCGGAGCAAGGCCCGCACGGACCTGTCTCGCCCATCATCCAGAAATTGTCCTTTTTGTTGCCATTGACAATGTGGACTTGCGGATCCAATCCAACACCGCGAAATTTTTCCGACCAAAAATCCCAGGCCTCCTGGTCAAAATCGCTCGGATCATTTTTGCTCTTGTCCGGCGAATACACCGTGGCATACAGGCGTTGCGGCGGAAATTTCCAGACTCCCACCACCAGTTCCCACGCCCATTCAATCGCCTCACGTTTGAAGTAATCACCAAAACTCCAATTTCCCAGCATTTCGAAAAACGTATGGTGATACGTGTCGAGACCGACATCATCCAGATCGTTGTGCTTGCCGCCGGCACGAATGCACTTTTGCGTGTCCGCCGCTCGTCCGGGATTGTACGGACACCGCGTCTGCCCCAGAAAAATCGGCACAAACTGGTTCATGCCGGCATTCGTGAACAGCAGGTTCGGCGAATCGGGCATGAGACTCGAAGACGGCACAATCGTGTGCTGCTTCGATTTGAAGAAATCGAGAAAATCCCTGCGGATTTCGTTGCTGGAACGGAATGGTGCGTTGGTCATCGTGATCCAAATATAATAATCCCCGCGCGACCAGCCCGCATTGGCGGGCAGGAACACACGATAGATTTTCGATTATACGTGCAAATCAGCCGCCAAAGCGAGACGAAGTTTTTCCAAAGTTTGACTAAGCGTTCCTGGGCGGAATTCGAGCCTTGTTTCTTGATTCATTTGCAAAATAAGACTCGCGATAGGCTGCTGGACAATAAAACATCTTGAATTGCTTTGAGGATTCACCCTGCAAAATTAAGGGCAAAACAAGCAGAGAAATGCAAATAGACGGGAACTTCGGCACACGGTATGCTTTAAATTATTGCAGACATTCCCGAAGATCGGGTGACAAAAAAAGAAAAAAAGAATGTCCGAATATTGAAAAATATTTAAAAAAATATTGCTTGAGAATTCCAGTGAATGGGGCGACATATTAAGACTGAAGTCGCCCGAGGCGCATTGATCTTTGAACAATTAAACATAATTTATAATTTCCCTGCCCTGTTCGTGATTCGAAACAATCCTTGAACCGTAATTAAAACGATCACGGGATGAATCCGGACGATCATCGACAAGCCTTTAATGGAAGTCCAAAATCGTCCAGCTAATCCCACATGTAGCGATACATGTTCACAGGTTACGTTAGACACGGCAATGGCGGGGGCTAATCACCAAAGCCCGTGAACTTCAAGTTCACGGGCTTTATTTATTTTGGGCAAACGCGTCGCGAATGTTAACTTCTGATTATGCGGCGCGACGAATTATTCCCTGTTCCGGGCGAAAAACCGGCGGCGGATCCATCCCCGCCCCCGGCCGACGTCGCCCAGCGCCAGCCCCTGGCCGCCCGCATGCGGCCGCGCACCCTCGACGAATACACCGGCCAGTCCCATATCCTTGGCCCGGGCCAGCTCCTGCGCCGCGCCATTGAAGCCGACCGCATTCAATCCCTCATTTTCTACGGCCCACCCGGCACGGGCAAAACCTCCCTCGCCCACATCATCGCCCGCCAGACCCGCAGCAAATTTGAACGGCTGAGCGGCGTCGAATCCAATGTTGCCGACATGCGGCGCGTGCTCTCCGGCGCCATCAACCGTCTGGAAAACACCGGCCAGCCCACCATTCTGTTTATTGACGAAATTCATCGTTTCAACAAGTCCCAGCAGGATGTCTTGCTGCCGGACGTGGAAAGCGGCGTCATCAAATTGATCGGCGCTACCACGCACAATCCCTTTTTCTTCGTCAACTCCCCCTTGGTGTCCCGTTCCCAAATTTTCGAACTGAGACCCCTTACGGAGGAGGATCTATTCGCGCTGCTCCAAAAAGCATTAACCGATTCCGAACGTGGCCTGGGCCATCTAAAAATTCTGGCTAATGAGAACGCTCTGCGTCATCTGGCAAGAATCTCGGACGGCGATGCCCGGAAGGCCCTTAACTCCGTGGAAATCGCCGCCCTGACGACTGCCCCGGAACAGGACGGAACCGTCCGAATTACCCTGGCCGTTGCCGAACAAAGCATCCAAAAAAAAGCCGTGGTTTATGACGGCGATGGCGATGCGCACTACGACACCATTTCCGCTTACATTAAATCCATGCGCGGAAGTGACGCGGATGCCGCCTTGTATTGGCTGGCGAAAATGATTCACGCGGGCGAGGATCCGCGCTTCATTGCCCGCCGCATGGTAATCTGCGCGGCGGAAGATGTGGGCCTGGCCGACCCGATGGCTCTGGTTTTGGCCAATGCCGCGCTGGCCGCCGCGGAATTTGTCGGCTGGCCAGAGGCCAGAATCCCGCTCGCCGAAGCCACCATTTACATTGCGACCGCCAGCAAAAGCAATTCTGCCTATCTGGCAATTGACGCTGCTCTGGCGGATGTGTGCTCGGGCCGCACCCTGCCCGTGCCCGAAGCCTTGCGCGACGCCCATTATGGCGGCGCGGAGCGACTGGGCCACGGCAAAGGCTACGCCTACGCGCACGACGGCGAAAACCATTTCGTGGCGCAGGATTATCTGGGAACGGACAAGGTTTATTACAAGCCCACCGATCAGGGCATGGAAAAGAAAATCAAGGAGCGCACGGAAAAATGGCGTGCCCAATTCGCCGCCGCGCGAGCCAAACAAAATGCAAGCCAGCCAGATTAAAACCGATTTGCGAAAGCGCATGCGCACGGCCCTCGAGGCGGTTTCCCCCACCGTCCGGATGGCCGCTTCCATCGAAGCGTGCGACCGGCTGAGAACCCAGATGCCCAGTGCCGCAGCCATACTCTTTTTCGCCCCCCTGGCTGATGAATTGGATGTCTGGCCGTTAATGGAGTTTTCCATCGCCACCGGAACGCTCTGCGCCCTGCCCTTTTTTGATGCGGAAAACCAGCGTTACGGCGCGCGGCAGATCACCGATCCAGCCGCGCAAATCGTCACCGGAAAATTTGGGGTCCGGGAACCGGATGACACCGGCGCCGAAATCCCGCTCGAAAAGTTCAACCTCATCTTGGTGCCCGGCCTGGCCTTCGATTTGAGTGGAAATCGGCTGGGACGGGGGCGCGGATTTTATGACCGCCTATTGGGAGGCGCTGCAGGGATTAAATGCGGAGTGTGTCACGACGGACAATTGTTTCCCGCGATTCCTGCCGAACCGCACGACGTCAAAGTGGACTTCATCCTGACACCTTCAAAACTGGTAAAACGAAAAGGTACGAGTGTTTGAAGAAGTTTGGCTTTCAAAAAACCCTAGCCACGCGGTTGGAAGGGACGGGGAAGCGGTCTTTTAAGACTAATTTCTGCGAGGTCATCCACCAATCCAGCCATGGGTATATCCCAATACGCTGCGAATGCGTCACCTTCTCACGGTGGAAAAGCCAAGGTTGAGAAAGAGCGCTTAACTATTATTACATCGGACGATCACCACCCTCCGCCAAAAACCGCCCACCTCTGCGGATTGCTGCAGTTTTTATTAAATCCCTCTAACGATGCTGATAATCTTCCATGCCGCCCAGACCGTTTTCCCAGCTTGCGGGGGCATTCCAAGGACGCACAGAAGCATTATCGGGTTCGTCACTTGCGCAGCTTGTTATCAACAGAGCAGTAGATACAAGCGCCAAAACAAGCAAAACCTGGACGGCCCAACGTTTCATCTTAGGTATCAGGATGCGCGGGGGTGACTTCGTCGCCTTCGATCGGTTCACCCAGCTTCCATCCCGGAACAATGTTGGCAATACTCCGATTCTTTTCCACCGTGCGGAGAATAACTTTGGCCACCAACTTGCCCTGGCGGCTGACCAGCAATTCCGCGTCCGGAACCGCGCCTTCTGTGTCACCAATATCAAGCACCACAAAATCCCATTTGGGATCCACCACCAATACTTTGCCCTTCAAAGCGGGCGGGAGTTTGATATCAAAATCAGGACCGATCAATTCGCGCAGGTGGTTTTTAGCGATCGTCAATTGATGATTCAGCAGATTATTTTCGCCATTGATGGCAGCGATCTCCCGGTTGGCGTCCTTCAATTGCTTGTTCAGTTCGGCGACCTGTTCAGGGCTAAGACCAGTGGCGCTGTAAGCCGCCAGACTGTTTTGCGCCGTATCGCGCTGCGTCGTTACATCGGCCAATTTCTGATTCAAATCATCCACCTGTTTACTCTCGGCGTCCGCGCGGGCCACAGCCTTCTGCAGGCTGGATTGCGCGTCAGCCAGATCCTGCTGGGTCTGGGCGAGATCGCTCTGGGTCTTTTTAAGTTTGGTCTTGGTCTGGGCCAGCTCGGTCAACGCATTCACCTTGGCAGTGTGCTCGTCGTCACGTTGCTTGGTCAGGGTCGGCACCTGGGTGGATACTTCATAATATCCCAAGCCGCCAGCGGCGAGGCCGGCGAGAATTGCCACAATAAGAGCGATACGGAGTAACATTTTAGTTGTAGGTCGAATTAAGATTAAACCTCGTGTCCGTGGCTGTCAACGCCGTTTACACCTTGAAAAAAAACTTTTTACCGCCATCTTGCGCGCGTGAAGATCACCAGTACTGACTCCCCGCCATGATCCTGAATCGCGGCCTTCACCTGGCCTATTGCACCAACATCCATCGCGGTGAATCCTGGAGGGAAACCTTCGACGCCCTCAGGATTCATACTTTGGCCGTCCGCGCGCGGGTTTGTCCGCAAGCTCCCTTTGCCATCGGCTTGCGTTTGAGCCATCGCGCCGCCCAATCCCTAAGCCAGCCCCAAACCCTGCTTCGATTTCAACGCTGGCTCGATAAGAACCATTGCTACGTTTTTACGATCAACGGCTTCCCTTACGGCCGATTTCACGGCACGAGGGTCAAAGAGCAGGTTTATGCCCCGGATTGGACATCTCCGCAACGGCTGGCTTACACCAACCTGCTTTTCGACATCCTCGCCCCAATTTTGCCCCCGGGCGTCGAGGGCAGCGTAAGCACCGTTCCAGGCTCCTTCAAGGAGTTCATCCGATCCGCCGGTCAGGTGAAGCTAATCCGTGACAACCTTTGGCGATGCGTTCAACACGTTGCCCGCACCAGCAAAAAAACGAATCGCCAACTGCATTTAGGGCTCGAGCCCGAACCGCTGGGTCTGCTGGAAAACTCCGCAGAAACAATCGCCTTTTTCCAGCAATTACGAAAAGAACACCCCAAGGACTCGCGCCTCGATAAGTTCCTGGGCGTCAACTATGACACTTGCCACTTTGCGATCGAATTCGAGGAACCTCAAACTGCGCTTGCCGCCTTGCAAAGCGCCGGCATAAAAATCAGCAAAATCCATCTGAGTTCCGCATTGCTAACCAAACCCACCAAGGCCGCCCTGAAAAAATTGGAATCTTTTGCCGACGACGTTTATTTACACCAGGTCATCAGCCGCGACCGCAACGGAAAATTGGCCCGTTACCGCGATTTACCCGCCGCCCTCCAGGCCGCCCGGACGCCGGGTGCAGAGCCGAACGATACCGAATGGCGCATTCACTTCCATGTTCCCTTGCACGCGCCAGCCATCGCCCCGTTCCAAAATACCAACCCCCATTTGACCGGCGTGTTGGATTTGCTCGCCCAAAATCCAAAACTGTGTTCGCATCTCGAAATGGAAACTTATACATGGGAAGTGTTGCCCAAAAAATGGAAGGCACCCACCGTCGATGAACAATTGGCTGCCGAATACAAATGGACTCTCAACCAACTGGCCCGGCGCGGCTTGGCCCCACTAAAACCAAACCAAGCACCATGATTAGCCCGATCCAAAAAACACTGCAGAAAATCTCCGGCATTTTCTTTTGATCCGTTTCCTGCTTTCCTCATCACGCATGAATTTCGCTCACTTGCGCACGTTGCTGGTTTTGGGACGCGTGTCAAATCTGCCCACCTTGTGGTCAAACTGCCTCGCCGGATGGTGGCTCACGGGTGGTGGAAATCTCAAAAGCCTTCCCTGGCTGCTGGAGGGCATGACTTTCCTCTATCTGGGGGGAATGTTTCTCAATGATGCGTTTGACGTCGACTTTGATCGGCAGCGCCGAGCGGAACGCCCGATTCCTTCCGGGCAAATCTCCTTGGGCAACGTTTGGAAACTGGGCACTCTTTGGCTGGCCACGGGGGTTTTGATGCTCTTTTTTGTCAGCCACATCGCCGGCCTGCTGGGCATCGTCCTCACGCTTTTTATTGTCATTTACGACGCGGCGCATAAATATATTACCGCCTCCCCTTGGCTCATGGGTGCCTGCCGCTTCTGGGTTTATGTCATCGCCGGCACGGTCGGCGCCGGGGGATTGAACGGATGGCCCATTGCCTGCGGAGCCGCCCTTGCCGTTTATATTGTTGGCCTGAGTTACGTCGCCAGGCGGGAGAGCTTTCGCGGTCCCATCCCCTATTGGCCGTTATTGTTTCTGGCCGCCCCGGTCATCCTGGCCCTGTCCCTGAATACCGGAAAGTTTCTGCCGCCGACCCTCGTGGTCGCGGCCGTTTTGGTCGGCTGGGTGGGTGTCTGGGTTTGGCCAGTCATTTTCGGCACCGCAACCAATGTCGGCATCATTGTGTCCAATTTGTTGGCCGGTATTGTCTTGGTGGACTGGCTGGCCATCGCCCCGGAGGCGACCAGTTGGATGTTTTTGATTTACCTCTTCTTGTTCAGCCTCACGTTATTGCTCCAGCAATTCGTGCCAGCCACTTGAGCAGCCTCGCTTAACCTGGCTGACGCCATGGAATTGTTCCAAGTGAACGCTTACTTGAACCCGAAACCGGGATACGGTATTTTACGAGACCGTTTATGAGTACTGAAGCGCCGGTTAAATTGACACACAACGAAGAGATCAAAGCCGCCATCCCCACGCTGGCTGGCACGATCGCGTCCACCATCGCCGATGAATCCGCCGATCACTTTTCGGACGATGACAACCAATTCTTGAAATTCCACGGCTCCTACCAACAGGATGACCGGGATCTTCGTAAAACCGGCAAAAAGTACATCATGATGATCCGCGGCCGCATTCCCGGCGGCGTCATGACAGCGAATCAATGGTGCGTCTTTGACGATCTCTCCACGAAACACGGCAATAACACCCTGCGAATCACCACCCGCCAGAGCATTCAATTTCACGGCGTGGTCAAATCCGGTTTGCGACCGTTGATCAAAAAAATCAACGAATCCCTCCTTTCCACTCTCGCCGCCTGCGGTGACGTGAACCGCAACGTCATGGCGGCACCTACCCCTGCCTACACCAAGGCTCGCGAGCAGGTCTTCGCCGATTCTCATCGCGTCGCTCTGGCCCTGGCCCCCAAGACTCCGGCTTATCACTCTATCTGGATTGATGGCGTGCAGCTCGATAACGATGCACCGGAGAATAAAAACTTTGTCGACCCACTTTACGGCCAGACCTACCTGCCCCGTAAATTCAAAATCGGTTTCGTTATTCCGCCGGTGAATGACATGGACATCTTTACGAATTGCCTGGGCTTCATCGCCATCGTCGAAAACGACCAACTCATTGGCTACAACGTCTGCGTCGGCGGCGGCATGGGTCGCAGTCATGGCAACACCCAGACGTATCCGCGTCTGGCCGATGTCATCGGCTTTATTCTCCCGGATAAACTCGTGGACGTGGCCAGGGCCGTGCTCACCATTCACCGGGATTTTGGCGATCGCACCGACCGCAAGCATGCGCGCCTCAAATACGTGGTCGCCGAACGCGGCGTTAAATTCATGCAGGACGAGGTCAACCGGCGCGCCGGCACCATCCTCGCGCCAGCTAAACCGTACCGTTTCACCACCACCGCCGATTTGCTCGACTGGCACCGCGCCACCGACGGCAAATGGTTCCTCGGCCTCTTTGTAGAAACCGGCCGCGTGAAAAACCAGCAAAAAACCGCCCTGCGCGAAGTGGCGGAGAAATTTCCGCACCTGGAATTCCGTCTATCTGCCAACCAGAACGTCATCCTGGCCAACGCCTCCGATGCCGACAAGGCAGCCATCACCAGCTTGCTCAATCAGCACGGCGTCAAGACGGAGAAACAGGCCAGCCTGCTGCACGCCTCCGGCATGGCCTGCCCGTCCCTGCCTACTTGCGGCCTGGGTCTCGCTGAGTCCGAGCGCATGCTTCCCGGCATGATCAATCGCATTGAGAAACTGTGTGACGAGGTCGGCCTGACCAATGAAGAAATCATCATTCGTTCCACCGGCTGCCCCAACGGTTGCGCCCGGCCGTATATGGCCGAGATCGCCTTCGTCGGCAAAGCCCCCGGCCGCTATCAAGTCTGGCTGGGCGGCAACGCCTCCGGCACCCGTTTGAACCGTGTCTGGAAGGACGTCATCAAGGAAGCCGAGTTGGAAACCGAATTGCGCCCCGTGCTCCTGCGTTTCGCCAAGGGAAGAAATCCCGGCGAACGCTTCGGCGACTGGTGCGACCGAGTGTTTCTTGAAGAAACCACCGTGGCTGCCAATTAAAAAATACCGCCGGTCGGTGCGCGCGATTCAAAAGGATCAGCGCGCACTGCCTGCGGTGAATTTCAATCAGAATCAATTTTTAGATGACAACCGAACAAATCTCTAACGCCAACGATGAATTGCGATCCAAATCGCCCCTGGAAATCATCCGTTGGGCCCTGTCACAGTCCGGCAGCCGCGCCATTGTCTCGACCAATTTCCGCCCTTATGAAGCAGTGATTTTGCATCTGGTCACCCAGGTGCAACCGGAAATCCCCGTCCTTTGGGTGGACCATGGCTACAACCGCCCGGCGACCTACCAGCATGCGGAAGCTCTCAAGCAACGTCTCAAACTAAACATCAGGGCGTTTGTGCCCAGGATCACCACCGCGCATTACGACACCATTTACGGCGGCGTGCCCGAACCCACCCCCGAAAACGAGGCCCGGATCAAGTCCTTCAGCACCACCATGAAGCTGGAACCCTTTCAGCGCGGCATGAAGGAACTCGCCCCGCTCGTCTGGATTACCGCCCTCCGCAAAGTCCAGAACCCCAACCGCGCCGGGCTCGACATCCTGAGCGAAGACAATAATTTCCACTCCCTGAAAGTGAGCCCCGTCTTTTACTGGACCGATGCCGACATGGAAAATTATTTAAAGCAGCACGATCTACCCAACGAATGGGATTATTTCGACCCGGCCAAGGCGAACGAGAAACGTGAATGCGGGCTGCACGCCGCTTGGGGAGGCAAGGCGGTAACCACCTGAATCCATCACGGAACGATCCCAATGAACCCGCCGGTTATCGGTGTTCATCTCGATTGATCTGTGGCTAAAAGTTTTTAATGAGCAGCTATCATCTCGACCATTTGCAGTATCTGGAAACGGAGGCGATTCACATCATGCGCGAAGTCGCCGGTGAATTTGAACGCCCCGCCCTGCTCTTCAGCGGCGGCAAAGACTCCATCTGTCTCCTCCGGCTGGCCGAAAAAGCATTTCGCCCGTCCGACATTCCGATGCCTTTTTTGAATGTCGAAACCGGCCACGAATTTCCCGAGTTGATTGCTTTCCGTGATCGTCGCGCGAAAGAACTCGGCGCCAAACTCATCGTCCGCACCGTGGACGAAGCCATTGCCAAAGGCGATGCCCAACCCGCGCCCGGTGAGATCAGTCGTAACAAATTGCAGATCCCCGTGCTGCTTGGCGCGATCGCTGAATTCCAGTTCGATTGTGCTATCGGCGGCGCCCGGCGCGATGAGGAAAAAGCCCGCGCCAAGGAACGTTTCTTCAGCTTTCGGGATTCCTTTGGTCAATGGGATCCCAAGGCCCAGCGCCCGGAAATCTGGAACCTTTACAACGCCAAGGTGAATCCCGGCGAGAATATGCGCGTTTTCCCGCTCTCCAATTGGACAGAAATGGACGTTTGGGAATACATCAAAAAAGAGCAATTGGCCGTACCGACCATTTATTTCAGCCACGAACGAGACTGCTTCCGCCGCGGCGGCCAGTGGCTGCCCGTCCCGCCGCCGCACACCGATGCCAACAAACCTGATCCATATGAAGGCGCCCGGCCGAAACCGAATGAACCCATCAAAAAACTGGTGGTTCGCGTCCGCACCATCGCTGACATGATCAGCACCGGCATGATTGAATCGCCCGCCGACAGTGTGGACGATATCATTGCCGAAGTCGCCGCCGCCCGCGTCACCGAACGCGGCACCCGCGCCGACGACAAGGCCTCCGAGGCCGCCATGGAAGACCGGAAAAAAGCGGGATATTTTTGAATACCAGCATGCCCCAATCGCAGCATCCCATCGAACTCTTGCGCTTCAACACTTGCGGCAGTGTTGACGACGGCAAGTCCACTCTCATTGGCCGGTTGCTCTACGATTCCAAGTCATTGATGGAAGACCAGGTGGAGGCGTTGGAGAAGTCGGCGGACCTCACCGGCGGCGGCACCATCAACCTCGCCAACCTCACGGACGGCCTCCGCGCTGAGCGCGAACAGGGCATCACCATTGACGTCGCTTATCGCTATTTCGCCACCCCGCGCCGCAAGTTCATCGTGGCCGACACTCCGGGACACGTCCAATACACCCGCAACATGGTCACGGGCGCCTCAACCGCGAACCTTTCCATCGTGCTGGTCGACGCCCGGCAGGGCGTCATCGAACAAACCCGCCGTCACACCTATATCGCCGCCCTCCTCGGCATTCCCCACCTGGTCATTGCCATTAATAAAATGGATTTGGTGGAGTGGAAGGCGGAACGCTTTCAGGAAATCCGCGACGAAATCGAGGAGTTTCTGCCCAAGCTCGGTGCCTTTCGCGACGTAAAGTTTATTCCCATCAGCGCCCTGAACGGCGACAACGTGGTCGATGCCTCCAAACACACGCCGTGGTATGAAGGCCCGCCGCTCCTCGCGCACCTTGAAAACGTACACATCGCCAGCGACTGGAATTTCCAATGCTTCCGCTTTCCCGTGCAATGGGTGAACCGGCCGAACAATCCAACGAATCAAAAACTCCACGATTTTCGCGGCTTGAGCGGCCAGATCGCCAGCGGGGTGATCCGCCAGGGCCAGTCGGTCGTCGTCCTGCCCGCCGCCATGAAAACCACCGTCAAGGAAATCTGGACCTATGGCGGCTCCGTCCCTGAAGCCTTTTGCCCGCAATCCGTCACGATTTGCCTCGAGCACGACATTGACGTCAGCCGCGGCGATATGATCGTCGGCCTCGAACAACTGCCGGGCATGGAATCCAATTTGCGGGCGCGGGTCTGCTGGATGAACATTCGCCCGCTGCAGCCAAACAAGAAGTATTTCTTGAAGCACGGCACCCAGACAGTGCAAGCCATCGTCACTCGAATCGAGGACCGCATCAACTTCACCACTTTGGAGTCAGAACCGAATCCGGCCGCCCTGGCGGTCAACGACATCGGCATCATCCATCTGAAAACCTCCAAACCGCTCATTTACGACAGCTACGCCACCAACCGGCTGACCGGTTCATTCATCCTGATCGAGCCCGGCACCAACGCCACCGTCGCCGCCGGAATGTTGTTCCCCCCCACCGCAACCGTAAAGCTGGAATACACCGATTTCGCCATCTAAGCAAAAAAAGTGCTGCTTGCCCGTGCGGCGTCGCACCCTCTTGCCGGCAGATCTAAATAATTTCAGTAAACGACTTTTATCCAAGCAGCAGAGTTGAACTCCAGCCAACCCACGACTGGATTATTGAGGTGACTCGCAACAACCAAAAAATGTGAAACGCTTTCACCTTCTCCCAAGGGGGAGAAGGCCGGGATGAGGGCGGACCATCACTTTTTCCAAACTAAATTCAATCCAACTCAAAACCCGCAGAATTGCGATGGGTTTCCATTCATTTTTAGCCTTCAGCCTTTAGCCTTTGGAATTATTTGTCAGCCCCTAGCCACCGTCGTCCCATAAACCTGCCGCCCTTTATTATCAATCATCCGCAAATCCATTTTATCCGCCTGCAACGAAACCGTCGTAAACCCCGAGCACGATTTCGCAAATTTCGAGTGTCGGGTGTAAGAGGTTGGGTTGTGCTGCGACCCCGCACCCGAATCGAAAAGATTGATTTCCCCGGCAACCAAATGCTGGAGATCGTGGTCATGCCCATTGAAATAAGCTTGCACCTTGTGTTCATGCAGCAGCGGCAGGATGTTTTGAATGAGATCCGGCGAGTCACCGTGCCCGCCGCCCGAATAAATCGGATGATGCGCAATCACGATTTTCCATCGGGCCGTGGACGCGGCCAGCGCCGACTTGAACCACGCAAGTTGTTTCGGAACATCCTGCGTCATCACATTCTGCCGGGTCTTAAAACCCTCAAAAACCGAGTAATAGCTCTGGATTATCGGCGGCGTATCGAGGTAAAAGAAGTCCGCCGTGGTCTGCGCATCCACCTGGTGCGTCTGCTGGTAATACCTTGCCGGCATATTCCATCGCGGACTGATCCGGTGATAGTCGATCTGAGCGTCGCAACTGCCGCCCCAGTGATAGTCGTGATTGCCCAGAATGCAATACCAAGGCACATGCATTGCCGGGTCGCGATAAACCTGCTCAAACGATTTCTGCCAGTGCGGATCATCCACCGACTTCACGCCGTCCTCGTAAAAATTATCACCCACGGAAATAATGAAACGGGCATTGCTGGCGCGCGCCACCCTGGACATTTGCTCCGCAACTTCCAGCTGGTCTTGTTCCCCGCGCCTGCCCCAGTCGCCAAACACCAAAAAATTCAAACCATCTTGGGAAGCGGCTAACGGGGAAGTGTCCGCCATCAAATTCGTGGCCACGAAACGGCTGGCGACGACCGCCTGGCTGGCAACAAAAAGCGTGCGGACGAATTGGCGGCGTGTCTGTTTCATAGATAGGACTACAACTCGGCCAAAATCTCTCTTAAGACGGGGTCAGTCAAGCGAATCAAGTCCGTGAAAAGGCCATCGCATCGATGGCGGGGAAGGTGCCGGAAATATCCCGGCACCAGGAAGTCGGATTACTTTTTCTTTTTCACCGCCACCGCGCCCTTGACGGCGACTGCTACTGGAGCTTTGCCATTGGCGGGATGTTTGCCGTTGGTCACGGGTTTCGTGCCATTCGCCTTCGCCGGCGTTGCGGCTTCCAGCACGGCCTTGTTCTTTTTTAAGTATTTCTCAACCGTGGTGATGCTCCCCACCAGATTGGGAATGCGAACCGCATTCGGCTTGGCCAGCTTGTAGTGAACAAGCAGTTTGCCGACCATTCCGACCTGGAGATTGAGTTCAGCCATCCGCCAAACCTGCCCATCAGCCAATGGTTGACGGGGAGTCCTTATAACAGCATTAGAATTTGCCATATCTTAATTTGCACATTCCGGCGCGACAACACCAGTTAAATCGACGCAATCCGCAAGGCGGAACTCGCCGCCTCCCGGTTTTTTGTACTTTTTCAGCCATATGTTATAGTGCGCTCCATGACGACTGCCAAAGCGTTTGGCGCCCAATCCGCCACCACCCCGCTCGCCGCGTTCTCTATCCAGCGCCGTGAAACCGGGGCCCATGATGTCCAGATCCAAATCTTGTATTGTGGCGTCTGCCACACGGACTTGCACATCGCCCGCAACGAATGGCATGGCACCATTTATCCTTGTGTCCCCGGCCACGAAATCATCGGCCGCGTCACCCAGGTTGGCCCGCACGTCACCAAGTTCAAAGTCGGCGATTCCGTCGGCGTCGGCTGCATGGTGGACTCCTGCCGCACCTGCACCAATTGCAAGGAAGGCTTCGAACAATTCTGCGAAGCCGGCACCATTTTCACTTACAACGCACCCGATAAGAAATCGGAAGGTATGACGTTCGGCGGCTATTCCCAAAGCGTCGTGGTCGACGAGGCATTCGTCCTGCGCATCCCGAAAAATTTGGATCTGGCCGCTTCCGCCCCCTTGCTCTGTGCCGGCATCACCACCTATTCACCCCTGCGCCACCATCAGGTCGGACCCGGCAAAAAGGTTGGTGTCGTGGGGCTGGGCGGCCTCGGGCACATGGGCGTCAAACTCGCTCATGCGTTCGGCGCGCAAGTCACGGTCTTCACCACCTCACCCGGCAAAGCCCAGGACGCCAAACGCCTCGGCGCCGACGAGGTCGTTAATTCCAAAAACCCGGAGGAAATGGCCAAGCGCGCGAACACATTCAATTTCATTCTCGATACCGTCGCCGCCAAGCACGACATCAACGCTTACCTGCAATTATTGAAACGCGACGGCACGCTGACCCAGGTCGGGGTCCCTGCCGAACCTCTCGACGTCCAAGTCTTTAATCTGATCGTCAATCGCCGCAGTTTCACCGGATCCCTGATCGGCGGCGTCGCCGAAACCCAGGAGATGCTGGATTTTTGCGGCAAGCATAGCATCACCTCCGATATCGAGCTCATTCCCATCCAAAAGATCAACGAAGCCTACGAACGCCTGATCAAAAGCGACGTGAAATACCGTTTCGTGATCGATATGGCAACCCTGTAATTAAAGGGTTAATCGCCAGGCAAAGCGACTTGCAATTCAACAGCACAACATCACAATCACAAAAGAGTCCACGCAGATCGCGGGCTGGCAGCCAATTGGGAAACCCCGGTTAATCTTCTTTTATCATGCACGATCTTCCACTGAAGTTTTGGGTCGCCACAATCCTGCTATTCAGCCTGACGTGGGTTTCAATTGCTGCAAGAACATCGTTGCAGTACGCCAATCCGCTGGTTGGCACCGCTTCACTGGACAACCAGCAATGGCTCGGCAACGCCCCGCCCCCTGGCGAGGAAACATATTCCGGCTTTACCTATCCAGGCCCGGCTCTGCCACATCGCAGCATTATTTTAGGGCCGATCAATAAAGACCTTACCGAGGCAGCGGGCAATCATGGCATCATTTTCCCTTATGTCCATGCTCGGCGCACCATGCTCGGATTTTCCTCGCCCATGCCTGGCCTGACCATTATGCCCATCGTTGGGGATTGGAATGTGCCGCCTGACCGCACTTACGCTTCCCCTTACGACAAAAATTCCGAAAAAGCCTCACCTGGTTATTATTCCGTGTTCTTTCCCGACAGCGGCATCTAGTCGGAGCTTACCACCACCGAACGCGTCGGGTATTATCGTTTCACCTTTCCGGAAACCGAATTGGGCCGGGTCTTGATTGATCTGGGAGCCGGTCAGAATTCCATTGAAATCGTTGGCGATCACACGGTGAGGGGCCGGGAATTGCACGGTCGTTGTTTCATCGCCGAATTCTCCCGCCCGTTCAAGGCCTTCGGTACTTTTCACCAGAATCAACCGCAATTGGACGGGGCTCGCGTCCGGCGCGATGACTCGGTTTCCCCGAACTCCCGCTCGGATTCAGGAAGTTACGCCGGCACCTATCTCGAATTCTCCACCGCCGCCGGCGAAAAGATCCTTGTGCGCATTGCTTCCGCGCGTAGTTTCGAAACCGCGCAAAAACAATTGGACGAGGATCACAGTGACTTCGATACCGTTCATCAACACGCCGAAAGCCTCTGGAACGCAAAACTCAATTTGATCGAAATCAAGGGCGGTACCGAACATGAACGAGAGCTGTTTTATTCCACACTCTATAATTCGCTGCTGACACCCTGGCTACTCGCCAAAAAGGGAAGTGTCATTCATCAACGTGATGGTGAAACCCGGCTTGCGCAATACGACCGTTACAGTCCGATCGCTTTCTGGGACAAACGCTCCCTCACCGCCGGCGTGGAATGGCTCGAACTCCATTTTGCGCATGGCTACCTCGCCCACGAATTCCTTTCCCCGATTTCCAACCACCGCACCGACAAATATGGCGGCAGCTTTGAGAACCGGGTTCGCTTCGCCATTGAGACAGCGCGCGCCGTCCGCGCTGTCTGGCCGGAACACCTGCCCTATACTGCCCGAATTTCGGCCACCGATTGGGTCGATGGCGGCTGGAACATCCAGGAAAGCGTTGAACTGGCGAAGTTGCTGAAAGCGGAGGGACTAGACTTGATCGACTGTAGCACCGGTGGCAATGTGCCGAACGCCGTCATTCCCATCGGTCCAGGTTACCAGGTTCAGTTTGCCGAACGCGTTCGCAAAGAGGCAGCCATCCCTACCGCCGCTGTCGGCTTTATCACCGAAGCCAAGCAAGCCGATGAAATCATCCGGCAGGGCCGCGCCGATCTCGTCTTGTTGGCCCGCGAATTCCTGCGCGAACCCTACTGGCCGCGCCTCGCTGCCATCCAACTCGGCCACAAAAATCTGCTGCCCATCCCCAACCAATACGCTCGCGCCTGGTAAGCAAGAGTGCTGCCTGCCAGACCAGCCTCGGACCCATCCTGCCGACAGATCTAAATTAAAAAGTGCTAATGGCGCCACCGGATTTCGACATTAGGCGTCCGGTATAATCCCGAGCAAATTTCCATCCTGAAATCAAAACAAACAATGACTCATAAAGTGCTACCGGCATCTTGCCGGCAGATCTGATGTAAATAACACCGAAGGTACAACCGAACATTAGACACCACGCGTGAAGTGAGTTTGCTAAAAATCCCCTTCTGAAGTTACGGCGAAGCAGCCAAGGCTGGCATCAAAATCATCAATTGAAAGAGACGACGTGAGTCTCAAATTGACGACTTTCCGTTTTGAAACAATTATAGAAAAAAATGTCCAGGCAGTTCGCCCGTGCGGCATGGTGTTCCTCCGCAAATGCCGGTCCAGCCTCGGAACTCTGTGGCTTCTGTGGCCAACCCCTTGTCTGCCTGACGGTCACCCAATCCGCCAAACAATCCGCGCCTTGTTCAAGTCATACGGAGACATCTCCATTTTCACCCGATCCCCGACCGTCAGTCGGACGAAGCGCTTGCGCATCTTGCCTGAAATAGTCGCCAGCACCTGATGCTTGTTGTCCAGTTCGACACGGAACATGGTGCCAGCCAGCACGGTTTGTATTCTACCTTCGACTTCAATGTGTTCTTCCATGAAATCTTCCCCTGCTAATACACAGGGCGACGCTCTGTTCGAGCGTCGCCCCGTTGAAAAAATCATTGGTTAGTACCGGTCGCGTCCGCCGCCGCCGCCTCCTCCACCACCGCCGCGAAAGTCGCGACGAGGACCACGGTCACCGCCGCCGCCGCCGCCCGGACGGTCGCCGCGCGGACGATCTTCCTTGGGACGGGCAACATTCACGGTCAAAGCGCGGTTATCCAAAGAGGCACCGTGCAGGGCCTGAATTGCCTTCTGGGCTTCTTCTGGCGTCGACATCGTCACGAACGCGAAGCCGCGCGAGCGACCCGTCATGCGATCCATCATCAAGTTCGCTTCCACGACCGTGCCATGCGCCGCAAACGCTTCTTGCAGATCATTTTCCGTAGTGTTGAAGGAAAGATTTCCCACAAACAATTTATTACTCATAGATGACTAACTGATTAATTATCCGTTTTTCTGACTGTTCCCGACTACCGGGTTTCAAATCATCATTGAACCAAGTTCACGTGAAGATTCACCATGTTCGAAAAGGACAAGTTATTTAACAGACGCCTCACTGTAAGTAATTTGGAAGTTTTAAGCAAGTCAAATTTGGCAGCATCAATCCTCCAAACCTCCCGTGCCTATTAACGATAACCCCGCATCAGTGCCAACATTTGGCGCACGGCAGCATCCAAGCCCGCAAAAACCGCATGACTCACCAGACTGTGACCGATGTTCAATTCCACCAAGCGCGGCACCTCGAAAAGCGTGGTCAAGTTCTCGTAGTTTAATCCATGTCCAGCATTCACTTCCAATCCGAGATCGTGCGCCTGCTTGGCGCTTTCGATCAGTCGTTCGAGGGCGGCCGGGCCTTTGACCGGATCATGAAAATGCTCGGCAAACTGGCCGGTGTGCAACTCAATGAATTGGCTTCCCGTTCGGGCGCTCGCCTCAATTTGATCCTCGTCCGGCGAGATAAACAAGCTGACCTGAATGCCCGCATCATTCATTTTTTTGCGCGTCTCCGTCAGTGCTTTTTCCGCGGCAACCACGTCCAGACCACCTTCCGTGGTCACCTCCTGGCGGCGCTCCGGCACAATACAGACAATATCCGGCCTCACCTTCAGTGCGATCCCGACAATCTCCGGCGCATTCGCAATCTCGAGGTTGTAGCGGGTCTTGATAACCTCGCGCAACGCCCAAACATCCCGGTCCTGGATATGACGACGGTCTTCGCGCAAATGCGCGGTGATCCCGTGCGCGCCTGCCGCTTCGCAAATTTGCGCCGCCACGACCGGACTGGGCTCGCCGGCCCCCGTCCCGCGGTAACGCGCCTCGCGCAACGTCGCGACGTGATCAATATTGACACCAAGTTTCAGCATGAAATGGACGATTCGCTCTGCCGTTAGGATAACCTTTTAAGATAAACGGCGCGAATGTTTACTGCACCCGCCGCCCCTTGGCAATGGCAAACGGAGTTCTCTTTTTCTAAAGATTACGGCTATGAAATCTCGGCCCCGGACCATCCCTTCTTCATTTTTGCCTTTGGCATTTAGAATTTAGCCTTTCCCTTCCTGCTTTGTGGTTGCCGCCCGGGAAATTTTCGCTATTTATTCCGGCTTGCAATGGCAAAGTTCAAGATTTTCCTAAGATATTGGTTGCCCGTGATTTGCTGGATGCTGGTGATCTTCGCCGCCTCCGCCGATAGCCATTCATACCAGCATTCCTCCACCCTGTTCGAACCCTTCGTCCGCTGGCTCTTTCCCCACCTGCCCGAACCCCAGGTCGAGCAACTCCATCATTATTTCCGGAAATGCGGGCATTTGAGCGAATACGCGATCCTCGCCCTGCTCGTCTGGCGTGCCATTCACCGGCCGGCCCGTGGCGAACGGCGCCCCTGGAAATGGGATGAAGCCGGACTCGCCCTGGCCATCGTCTTCGCCAACGCCGCCTCCGACGAATTTCACCAGATCTTCGTCCCCACCCGCAGCCCGCTGATCACCGATGTCATGATCGACACCTCAGGCGGCGCACTCGCACTGACCGTCCTTTGGCTGGTGCGCCGGAACTTCCGCCAGCAGAAAGGATGAGCCGTTATGACTTTTATGCGCAATACCTTCGACCATGAACTGCCTTTATTTTTTATTCCACTCGCCGTTTAACCCCATTAAAGCCAGACTGTTCTTGCAAGCCGACAACCGATTGATACCGCAAAGATGAAAACCCTTATTTTGGCAACCGTAAATTACGGGAAGGCGCAAATAACCCAGTCGTGGGAATTCTTGCTAAGCGAGGGCGAGCCTTATCTTGTTTTACACGAAGCTCATGACGGCAAAATCGTCATCCCGTTGGATGCAGATAAAATCAAAGAAATGACTCCCGGAATTACTCCACGACATGTCTTTCACGGAACGCTCAAAGCGTCGGATGCAATCAATTTGGAAAATAAATAGTTAGAGTCCCTACGGCGCTGGCCGGAGGGCTAGGCACCGCCGCACTAATGGCCAATCTCGGCGCGCTCGTCACCGGGTCCTGGCTGCCTGTTTTCACCGGAAAAGGGTCGAAAAGGGTCTGTCCTAGGATTTTGGCATTTTAATTCTTTTTGCGGTAATGGCTTTCAGCTTTCTCGGTCCCATGGGTGGCCAAGTCATGCTTCCCTCGAATTTTTGTTGCCGCCCCGGCTGATTCTGGTTTTCATTTCGTGTGCCGAAGTATAAGGTCTTTCTCCACAGTCGGTTGCCGGATGCCAGCCATCTTTGCCGCATCCCCCGACACCGGATGCTGCTTCTTTATATTCGACCCCCGAAAGGATGAACCGTCCCGCCATTCTCGTATTATCCGGTTACGCAACGGGCTTGTTGATTGGTCAATGTTTTAGCGTGCCCCTGGTCACGCTGTTCCTCATCTCATTCGCCGTTCTCCTTCCCGCGCTTCTTTTTGACAAGCTCCGGCCATGGCTGCTCTGGCCGCTTCTGGCGTTGGCCGGGTGGACGAATCTTGTTTTCCACACCGCGACCATCGCGCCGGATGATCTCCGCGTTCTCGCCGGCAAGGAACCAGCTCTGGCCGCCATTCGCGGTAGCCTCATCGAAGCGCCACGCCTGAAACTGATCGATAGGCACAACCAGGAAACGGAGCACTTCATCGCCGAGGTCAAGGTCACCCAATTAAAACTTCAGGATGACTGGCAGGCTGCCTTTGGGACCATCATGGTCGCCACCCCGGATGCGCCCGGCACCAATTTCTTTGGCGGCCAAACTGTTGAGATTTCCGGAGTCCTCGCGCCGCCGCCTTTCCCGCTGGCCGAGGGGTTGTTTGATTATCGCGATTACCTCCAGACCCGCGGGATTTATTATGAACTCAAGGTTGATTCAATCCATGATTGGCAAGTCGGCGAACCTGCGCGTGCTACCCCGCCGCTGACCGATCGTTTCATGGACTGGGCCAAGCGTACGCTCAAGCGTGGCCTGCCAGTGGAAGACGAGCCTTTGCGCCTCTTGTGGGCCATGACGCTCGGTTGGCGCACCGCTTTCAGTAGCGATATCAGCGATCCCTTCCTCCAGGCCGGCACCATGCACATGTTTGCCATCGACGGGCTACGCATCGCCCTGTGCAGCGGCATGCTGATTGCCCTGATGCGGGTTCTGCAGATTTCGCGCGCCTGGTGCGGGGCGATCACCATTCCCCTGATCTGGTTCTACACTGCCGCCACCGGTTGGGAATCCCCTGCCCTCCGCGCCTCCCTCATGATGACCATCGTCCTTGGTGGCTTGGCCCTGAAACGGCCCGTGGACTTATTAAATTCCCTCGCCCTCGCCGCTTTCATCATTCTGGTCGGCGAACCGCGCCAATTGTTCGAAGCCAGTTTTCAGCTCTCTTTTTTCGTCATGCTCGCGATCTCGTTGATGCTTCCCCGCTTGAACGAGCTGTCGGATCGCTGGTTGCGTCACGATCCGTTGCTCCCGGAGGAATTGTTGTCGAGCCGGCATAGAACCTGGCTCTGGCTGGCCCGCTGGTTTGCCCGTTATTTCGCTCTCGCCTTTGCCGCGTGGATTGGATCGCTGCCGCTTTCGATCAAATATTTCCATCTGTTCAGTTTGATCTCCACCCCTGCCAATCTGCTGGCCGTTCCCCTAGGCACCGCCGCACTAATGGCCAATCTCGGCGCGCTCGTCACCGGGTCCTGGCTGCCTGTTTTCACCGTATTGTTCAACCACGCCGCGTGGGGCTTCATGGTCGCCATGAGCTGGGTCAGCGTGGAGGCCGCAAAAATTCCCCCGGGGCTTATCTTTACGTCCCGGAAATTGGGTGGATCGCCATTTCCATTTATTACGCTGCCATCATCTTGCTGTTCGGCGGCTGGCTCAAATCGACGCCGGTCAAACTATTCACGGCCGTTGTCTTCGCGGCGGTTGCCGCCCTTTATCTCATCCGGTTGGAAACCACCCACTCCGAAACCAGCCTGACCATTCTCCCGTTGAACGGTGGCAAAGCAATTTTCGCTGCTTCACCAAAACGAACTGACGATCTGCTGATCGACTGCGGCAACGCCCAAGCCGCCGAGTCCACTCTCAAGGAATTTTTGCGCGCGCAAGGCGTGAATCACCTGCCGCAACTCATCCTGACCACCGGCGAAGTCCGCAACAGCGGCGGCGTGACCAACCTGGATCAAATGTTCGCCATCGGCAATTTGTGGACGAGTCCAGCCGGAGTTCATTCTTCACGCTACCAGGAATCCATCGCCACCTTCGAGCATCCGACCGACCGACATCACCTCGCCAAACGCGGCGACACCATCGGAGCTTGGAGTGTCTTGTATCCCGATGTGAAGGAAAGCACAGCCGTTTCCCGGGCCGATGACAACGCCCTCGTCCTGAAAGCAACCATTAACCATACCCGCATTCTGTTGTTGTCCGATTTAAACCGCGCCGGCCAGGACAACCTCCTCATACTCGCTACCACTAAGGAACTGCACGCCGACATCGTCATCACCGGCCTGCCTTCCGGGGGCGAACCGCTCTGCCATGATTTGATTCTGGCCATCCAGCCCCAAGCCATCGTCATCGTCGATTCGGAATTTCCCGCCCAGCGCCGCGCCAGCCGTAGCTTGCACGAACGTCTCGCCGGACAAAATGTCCCCGTCATTTACACCCGCGACCACGGCGCCCTCACCCTACTAATCGAACAAAACAACTGGCAACTCTCCGCTCCTGACGGAACCTCAATCCAAGTCCCACAAAAATAACTGTAACCCATATTCTGAACCAGAAGTATTACCGGTGTTCTGACCGGGCCCTCGGCCCCAAGGTCTTCAATTCCAGCATTTAGCATTTGGAATTTAGCAGTCTTAAAACGCCTCTACGTTCCTGAACCATCAGCCCCTATTCAACCACTTTAACCGGCTCACCTGCCGTTCGATGTAAGGCAGATTCTGGAACAGAAATGGGTTAAGGGTGATGGAAATGATCGCCGCCGCGACGAGTTGGTGTCCAGAATCAGCAGGCAGCAGCTTCAACCCGTTCGCTTGCTGGATCAGGATAAAGGAAAATTCGCCCACTTGTCCCAATCCGATGGCGACGATCAGCGAGGTGTGCAGCGGTTGGTGCAATCCTCGCATGACCATGAGCGCGACCAGTGGCTTGATAAGGAGGATGACGCCCAGGGCGAACAACAGTCCGAGCGGGTGGGTGATTACATAATGAGGGTCCAGCAATGTTCCAATAGCTAGAAAAAACAAGGCCGCAAACGGATCGCGGAGCGGTCCCAGGGTGTTTTCAATCCGCTCTCGCACTTGCGATTGACCGGCCACCACTCCGGCCAGAAAGGAACCCAACGCGAGTGACACGCTGAAGAATTCTGCGGAGATCCACGCAATTCCCATGGCGATGACTGGAACCGCCAGATTGAACATTTCGCGTGAACCGGCCAGTGCGTTCAAGAGTCGAGGCACCAATCGAATGCCCACCACGCCCACCAACAGAATCAAAAGCCCCACCTTGCCCAGCGCCAGGGCTAATTCCTTCGCCAGGCCCACGCCGCCGCTGTCTCCGCCTTGTGGTGCTGCCAGCATCGGCAATACGATGAGCACGATCACCGTAAAGATGTCCTCCACCACCAGCCACCCCATGGCCAGGCGGCCGCCCGAACTGTTCAATTGGCGGTGATCGGTGAGCATCCGGGCGAGCACGGCGGTGCTGGCCACCGAGAATGCCAGGCCGACGATGACTCCTTGCAACCAGCCAAGCCCCATCAAGTGACTGGCCGCTGTGACCACAACCGTCGTGACCAGGCTTTGAATGACTGCCCCCGGCACAGCCACCCCGCGAACGGCGAACAGTTCGTGCAGATTAAAATTCAGACCAACTCCAAACATCAGCAGCACCACACCGATATCAGCCAGTTCCTCCGCCATATCTGGGTTGGCGACAAAGCCGGGAGTGAATGGGCCGCAAATAATCCCCGCCACCAAATAACCGACAATGGGAGAGAACCGAAATCGCGCGGCCAGCCAGCCGCAAAACAAAGCGACCCCCAGACACACGACCAGGTTGAATAACAGACTCTCTGAGTGTGGCATATAATGCTTTGAGTAAAGGCACCTGGATCGTCCCGCACCTCACGATGAGGCAAAACAGTCAAATCGGGCAAACTCCTTCGGATCGGGCTCCCAATCAGTCAGCAGAAGCCTGTGAGTCGCTTCAGGGCTTTGCTCCGCTTTTGCGCCCGGTCACTCGTTCACTTAACTTAAGTAAGCAGTAGACAAACCATCAAGAACTTTCATCCCGGATTTTCCAAATAAACTTCACTAACTGATGTTATTGACCTACAATAAAGCCTCATAAACAAAGGCTTTCCTCTATGTTGCAACAACAAAAAACGGAAAAACCAGCGGGTGCAGGCAAAAAGAGGCTCTGCGGGTGGTTTGTGACGACCATTGATTTTGGCCCCGGGCTGTTCAATGGGTCGAACTACTGGCTGGAAGTGGAAGTGAGCAACCCGGGAGAAAGCTGCATTTAAACAGGTATCGCATTGCCTCCGCGCAATGGCGTTGCGTCCAAAAACGGCGGCGGACCGACGCAGTCCGAGACGCTGGCGCGTTATCCAACCGCACCCGAAGTGCGCGAATCGTCATGGAGTGCTCCAGCCCTCCGGAGCTTTGGCCACACGGGGATAGACAACTTGGTGCGCGAATTCGCGGCTCCTGTTTGATGCATTAAACACTCCCGACATCCGACACTTGGTTTCTAAATCTGTTTCCGCGCGCAGCGAAATTTGTGTTCAACGAAGGCGGCTATTGCACCTTGAGCTTCATCCCCACGCTCGGAACCATGATACTGGGGTTGCTGGCCGGAAACGTCCTGCGCTCCGGGATCGATCCGGCCCGCAAGTTAAAATGGCTTCTCGTCACCGGCATCCTCCTGCTGTTCGGTGGTTTGGCGCTGGGTTGGCTGGGCGTCTGTCCGGTTGTCAAGCGTATCTGGACACCCAGTTGGATTCTTTTCAGCGGTGGCTGGTGTTGTTTGCTGCTGGCGGGATTTTATGCGCTTGCCGATGTTTGGAATCGCAAACGCTTGTTTTGGCCGCTGGTGGTCATCGGAACCAACTCCATCGCCGCCTATTGTCTCGATCATCTCTGCGGCGACTTCATTTCGGATACTCTGACCACGCACTTAGGTGACCACTTTTTTTCAATTTTCGACCAGGCTTACGCGCCGCTGTTTCACGGCACGTTGACCCTGCTCATCTTGTGGTTGATGCTCTTCTGGTTGTATCGCCGCAAAATCTTTCTGCGAATTTAGCCGCCCCCAAAGTGCTGCCGGCATCCTGTCGGCAGATCTAATATTTTTAAAATCAATTCATTTCTCCTGCACCTTGGACAGAACGAAATTCCGGGACTAAATGCTTCCCACCGAAAACCGACTCCCCACCGCCCGCACAATTTTATGGTGCAAATTCATTTCATCGAAATAGAATCCGGCAATGCCCGCCACAATCCATTCCTTGTCAGTTCGGAAATGGATCTGTTCCCTCGCCATTTTCCTGTCCTTGTTAATGGTCGCCAAGCCGGCCGGATCCCAAGACTATCTAACGCTTGCCAGCATCGGCGCAATCCCCGACGCCGCGCTTCATGGTTCCTCGACTCATTACCAGGTTCAGCTCGAAGCCGATGTCTGGTGGGCGGATCCCGCCGCCAACCGGCTCGTGTTGCACGATGACACCGGCACCAGCGAAGTGGAGGTTGACCTGCAAGGACAGCCCGTGGAAAGCGGGCAACGAATCCGCGTAGCCGGCCATGGCACGCTCGCCAAGACCGCGAACGGGTTTCGCCTTGGCGTCATCGGACCGGTCGTGGATAACGATGGCGTCCATTCAATGATCGAACATTCCGGATCGGTCTATTTGACCACGGGCACGCAACCGCTGCGCGTCGATTGGTTCAACGGCACGTACGACTATGGTTTGAAAGTGGAATACCAGGGACCGAATCTGCCCCGCGAAACCATTCCCGCGTCCGCCCTGTTCCATCTGGAATCAAGGGACGGCACCAGCACGCGTGTGCCCGGCCTGAATTATTCCGTCTATGACGTCAGCGAGGAATCCCTGCCCGATTTCCGAACGCTGCCCGCAATCCAATCCGGCGTGGTAACCGGTTTTGATTTGAGCATCCTCCCGCACAAGGAGCACGTCGGCGTGGAGTTCAATGGCTTTCTCGGTGTCCCGCGCACCGGCGTTTACATATTTACCACCACCTCCGACGACGGCAGCAAACTCTTCATCGGCGGCCCCTCGATGACAGTGGAAGTCATCGGCAATTGCGCCACGCCCGAACCCCAACCGCTCGAACTGGGCCGCACCGTCCGGGCGGGCGAGGATTTTCAATGGGTGCGGGTCGAGGGCACCGTCGACTTTGTGAGCAAGCAGGATCATGGCCTGAAGCTCGACTTGAGTTCCGGCTCCGGCCGCATTTCCGTGGAACTTCCCTCCGGCAACGGACTGTGGCCAGAACAACTGACCGGGCGCAGGCTGCGCGCCATCGGCGTCTGCCAGAACGCGCTCACCACCGACGGGCTGCGAATTGCCAACACCCTGCTGGTGCCGGGGCCGAGGCAAATCGAATTGATCCCCGGAGAGTCGCGCGCCTTTTCCAGCGACAACACCAACTCTGCCGCCCTGCCGGTCCTGACCACCGCCGCCGAAGTCCACGAACTCAAACGCGAAGAGGCGCAACGCGGCTATCCGGTGAAACTTCGCGGCGTGGTGGCCAGCGTTTTGCCGGAGCACCAGGCCTTCACCATCCAGGACACCACCCGCGGCATCTATGTTCAGGATGTTTCCCAAAGCCGCTCTTTCCTGCCGCAACTCGGTGAGTCCCTGGAAATCAACGGCACCTCCGATGCCGGCCTGTTCGCGCCTGTTGTCAATGCGCAATCGATCAAGAGCCTGGGCGCGGGCCGCCTCCCCGAACCCGTCCGGCCGACCTGGGACCAGTTACTCAACGGCAGTCTGGATGGGCAGTACGTGGAACTACAGGGCATCATCGCCGACGTCAACGCCACCAATGTCGTGCTGCTCACCGGCGAAGGCCGCATTAACCTCGAACTACGCGTGTCCGGGCTGAAGCAGAAATCCCTCGCCCGCTACGAGGACGCCCTCGTCCGCATCCGCGGCTGCCTGCTCGCCAATTGGGATTACGTCACCCATCAGGTCACCGTCGGCGACCTTCGCATCTATGACGCAGAGCTCTCTGTGGACCAGCCCGCCCCAGCGGATCTGTTTGCCATCCCGCAAAAGTCCGTTTCCGATCTTTTGCTCTTTGATCCGGAGGCCAGCGGTTTGCAACGCGTCAAGGTTTCCGGCCAGATCGTTCATTGCAGCGGCGTGGAGGGCTACCTGACCGATGGTCATGGCGCGTTGCGCTTTATCACCAAGCGTCCCATGGATCTGCGAGCCGGTGATCTGGCGGAAGTCGTCGGTTTTCCGGAACTCAGCGGCACCGCGCCGGTCTTGCGCGAGGCTCTCGTCCGCCAGACGGGCCATGCCGCCCTCTCGCCGGCCAAACCCCTCGCCGCCGGCGATCTCGCCCGCGCCGATAACGATGCCACGCGCGTAAAGATTCAAGGAGTGCTTGTCAGCGTGCGCGAAACGCCGCCGGAAGAAATCTTGGAAATCCAGAACGGCGTCCGCACTTTCGCCACGCGCCTCGCCAACACCAACGGCTTCGCCGGTTCGCTGACTTTGGGCAGCCGGTTGGAATTGACCGGGGTCTACTCCAGCCTCGGCGCCAACCGCGCCGCCGGGCAGGACGTCGCCGGTTTCGAACTGCTGCTCAATTCCCCGGCGGACGTCCAGGTCCTCGCCCGCCCCCCTTGGTGGACGCTCGAGCGCATGCTCGTGATTGTCAGCATGCTGGCGGGAGTTCTGGCTGTCACCGTGCTGTGGATCAATCAGCTCCATCGCAAGGTCGAGACCCGCACCGCCGAACTCGAGATTCAGATCAAGGAACGCCAGCGCGTCGAGCAACAGCGCCTCATGGAACAGGAACGCACCCGCGTCGCCCAGGATCTCCACGATGAGCTCGGCTCCAGCCTCACGGAAATCAGTATGTTGGGCGCGCGCGCGCGGTCCGCCGACACCGCCGCGGAAAAGCGCGAGGACCTCCTCGGCCAGATGAGCAATAAGTCCCGCGAGATGGTCACCGCGTTGGACGAAATTGTCTGGGCCATGAATCCGCAGCACGATTCCCTCACCTCGCTCGTCAGCTATTTCTGCCTCTACGCCGACCGCTTCCTCGGGCTCGCCAACATCCCTTGGCGACTAGAGGACGGCGACGTGCCGAAAGATCTGGCCGTGGATTCGCGGCTGCGCCACCAGCTCTTCCTCGCCTTCAAGGAAGCGCTTACCAATATCGTCCGTCATTCCGGGGCCACCCAAGTGCGACTCACCATCCGGCTGGACGGGGGCGAATTGCTCCTGACCGTCGCCGACAACGGCCGCGGCCTCGGTCTCGGCCCTGCGCCCCGGGTTGAAGACATGGATGGCCTCGCCAACATGCGCGCCCGCATGGACAAACTCGGCGGCCGCTTCGAAATCGGCAGTGAAGCCGTCGTCGGCACCACGCTCCGGTTCCGCGTGCCCGTCCGCTGATCTGCTGATGACCTATTTATGACCAAGATTGCGATTGTCGAAGACAACCAGACCATCCGCGAAAGCCTGGCCGAGTTCGCCCAGCAAGATCCGGAGAACCGCTGCGTCGTCACCTGCCCCACCGCCGAGGACGCGTTGAAATCGCTGCCCAAGCTGCAACCCGACATCGTGCTTATGGACATCCAGCTTCCCAACATGTCCGGCATCGAATGCTGCGCGCAGCTCAAGCAATTGCTCCCCGCCGCGCAAATCATCATGGTCACCGTCTATGAAGACACCGAGCGCATCTTCAAGGCCCTGCGCGCCGGTGCCTGCGGATATCTCCTGAAGCGCTGCACGCCGGAGGAACTCATCTCCGCCATCCGCGAGGTCAAGCAAGGCGGCGCCCCCATGTCGCGCGAGATTGCGCGCAAGGTTATCTTTTCCTTCCAGGAACCCCTGGCCGCCGCCGCCGGGGTCGAAGACCTCTCGCCGCGTGAAAAGGAAATCCTCGAACTCCTCGCCGAGGGCTTTCCCAACAAGCAGATCGCCGACCGCATGGGCGTGACGGATGGCACCGTGCGCTGGCATTTGCGGCACGTTTATAACAAGCTCCACGTGCGTTCCCGCACCGAAGCCGCCTTGAAATTCCGTTCCGCCAAGCCCGGCTGAATTGCCCAGGCTATGGCCGCGTGGCCCATCCTGCCCAATACCACACATTTGTGAGGCTGGACAAAACGTGCTTCCTGCGAAATGTTAGGGGTAACCTGATGTCCTCCCGGTCGCAAATGCCACGTACCTGCCGCCTTTTCTTGGGGTGGCTGCCGATCGCCTTGCTTTTCGTCGCGACCAAAACACTGCGTGCCAACCAGGTCACTTTTCAGGTCGACCTCAGTGTACAGCGGGCGCTCGGCAATTTTAATCCCTCCGTCGGGGACACCGTGATCGTCTCCGGCACATTCACGGCGGTTAATTGGACTACCACCAACCTGCTGAGAGCGAGCCCGTCCAATTCTAACTTGTTCACTGGAACGTTCGATAACGCGGTCAATTTGGGGGGCACCGAATATCATAAGTTCATCATCGATCCCGGCGGCAACAGCGCCGCGGGCCAGCTTGACTGGGAGACCGGCGCGAACCGCTCCTTTGCGGTCGCAAGCGCCAACCAGACGCTGCCCATTACTTATTTCAACAATGTCAGCAGCATCCTCCCGCCTGGCGCCACCAATTTCCTCGCCGCCGCGGATTTCTCGCTGCTGTCGTTTTTCGAGTCCAATGGCATTAGCTACAAGATCAACGGCCAGACCATGGACGGCCTGGCCATCCTGAAAACAAACGGCATTAACTGCGTGCGCTTGCGCGTCTTCACCAGCAGCGCCGCCCAAGCCCAGGCCGATCCCTATGATTACATCAACAACCTCGCTTACACCGTGCCCCTCGCGGTGCGCGTCAAACAGGCTGGCCTGAAACTGCTCATCGACTTTCATTACTCTGACACCTGGGCCGATCCCTCGCATCAAGCCACGCCCGACGCGTGGACCAACCTTGATTTCACCGGCCTCGTTGCGCAAATGCGCAGCTACAACAGCAACGCCATCGCCACGTTCGCGGCGGCAGGAGCCATGCCTGATTATGTGCAGGTCGGCAATGAAATCACCGGCGGTATGTTGTGGCCGCTCGGCGCCGTGCCCGGCAGTAACGCCGATGTCCAATGGTCGCAACTGGCGCAGTTGCTCAACGCCGGCATCCAGGGCATCCGCGATGCCGCCGGCACCAACATGCCCAAAGTCATCATCCACATCGACCGCGGCGGCGACTGGGCCACCACCGAATGGTTCTTTGACAACCTCATCCAGAACCAGCAAGTCCAGTTCGACATCATCGGCGAGAGCTACTATCCGTTTTGGCACGGCTCGCTGGGTGACCTCGCCAACTGCCTGACCAACGCCGCCCTGCGTTACGGTAAGCCCATCGTCGTGGCCGAGACCGCCTTCCCGTGGACCAACTCTGTTTGGAGCACGAACATTTACGGTTTTCCCGGGACCACCAATGGCCAGGCCCAATACGCCATCGCCCTGGCCCAGGTCGTCAAGAATGTGCCAAACAATTTGGGTGCGGGCATATTCTGGTGGGGCGCCGAGTATCAGCATGTGGACGGTGTCAACGAAGCCGGTTTCGACACCACCTCCTTTTTCGATAACAACGGGAATGTGTTGCCCGTGGCGAATATTGTCGGGCAAATGGCCGCCCCGCTGGTTTTGAACGCCCGTCTTTCCAGTTCCGGCCTCATGCTCGCGTGGCCATTGAGCGGTGCGGGCATGACCCTCACCAGCACCACCAACCTGATCCCGTCTCCCAGTTGGAACACTGTGACCAATCCCGTCACCAACAGCGGCCCGGTTTTTTACATCACCCAGCCAGTCCCCTCCGGCACCAGCCAGTTCTATCGTTTGCAAACGAATTAAGCAGACACACGACCACCCTTCGTCAGAAGCCCCAGCGGGACTTGCGGTTGCCTAAAAAAATTGAAACAGTTGGCTATTGTCATTTATCCCTGCGGGATCATTTGGAAACCATGGTTCGCGTTTATTTGGGTCGATTCGCGCTTTATCCTTCCTGTCTCCAAACCACACATTTGTGAGGCTATCCACTCCGGCCAATTTGTGGGAATATTTACTCATCACACTATGTCTTTCCAACCGCGTCCATTGACGGGCCGCCGTGAATGCCGAAGTCAGAGCGGCTTTACCTTAATCGAGCTGCTGGTCGTCATTGCGATCATAGCCATTCTTGCGGCCATGCTGTTGCCGGCGCTGAGCGCCTCCAAACAACGCGCTTACCGCGCCCAATGCGTTTCCAATCTTCACCAGTGGGGCGTCTGCTTCGCCCTGTACAGCGGGGACAACAACGACAGCATGACCCCCGGCTGGAGTCCGGTCGTGAACGGCACGGGCGGCGAATGGATGACCACCCTGCGCACCTATTATTCGAATCCAAATATACGCAGCTGTCCGTCGGCAACCATCATGCGCAGTTCGCTCCCGTCCGGCAGCCAGTTCAACCCCAGCACGGACAACTCGCTCATTTCCTGGGGCATTTTTGGCACCAATGGTTATCCCGTCGCCTATTGGGGGGTGGCGGGCGATTACGGTTCGTACGGCATGAACGCCTGGGCCATGAACCCGCCCAGCTCGTCCATCGGCGTTTACATGCCATCGCCGGCTTCTGATTTTTGGCGAAAAGGCTCGCCCAGCGGCGGGAATGTGACCCAGATCCCCATCTTCGCCGATTGCATTTTTGACGGCGCGCCGCCCCTGGATAATGACACCCCGGTCAGCCATAAAGGCTGGTACGTTGCCAGCCCCACACTCGGCAGCGGGATGAGCAATTTCTCCATCGTTCGCCACCCCGGCCGCAGCCCCGTGAACATGTGCTTTGCCGACAGCTCCGTCCGGGATGTGGGCATCAAGGAACTCTGGACCCTGAGCTGGAGCCGGTCGTTCAATACCAGTTACATGGCCTCGCTGAACGCCTGGCCCACCTGGATGAACTCGTACAAATGAAGCCGCCCGGCGCAATCCGAATCGAACTTTGACCCAGCAACCCACAGCGAATCCAAAGCCAAAACCAAAAACGCCAACCGAATAATGAAAACAAAAATCATCCCAAAACTCGCCTTGCTTCTGACCGGCGCCCTGACGCTGGCCCGACTCGCCCCGGGCCAAACCGCGGTGTTGTACCAACAAGACTTCGGCTCGGTCAACGGCGGCACCAGCCTGGCGGCCGTAGGCTGGAGCCAGGTACTGCCCACCGGCGGATACAGCGGCATCTACGCCCAACCCGGCGCAATCGATGGCACCACCGCAGCGTCCTTGCCCACGAGCACCCTTTATTTCGGCGGCGGCTCCGGCAGCGGCGTTTTCTTCACCGTTAACGGCGCCGGGTCCGGCACCGGTGGCGATTCGGCGTTTACCAGCATCGACCCCACGCTGTACACCAACCTCAATCTTTCCATTGAAACCCAGTGGAGCTATCAGGGCGCGAACTTGAAAAACTGGTTTGTCGTGGAAGTTGGCGGAGCCTGGTACATCGACACCAACACGCTGATCACCACTGCCCAGACCAGCGCGAGCGCCGTGTTTTACCAATCGAGCATCACCTACAACCCGGCCAAGACCAATTGGAACGTTCTCACCAACACCACCATCGCAGCCATCGGACCGCAGGCCAGCGCGAATCTTTCCGGCACGATTGACGGCATCGGCATCTACGCCGCCCTCTCGGGCTCCGGCAGTTGGAATTACAACAACTATTTGATTACCTCGATCTCCAACCCGGCTGTCCAGGTGCCCATCGTGACGGCCGGCCCCATCAGCCAGAGCGACTACGCGGGTGCGGGCGTCTCCTTCGCCGTCGCCGCCACCGGATCGGCTCCGCTGACGTACTACTGGCAAGAAAACGGCTTGCCACTCACCAATAATTCCCGGATCTCCGGCGTCAACTCGCCCACCCTGACCATCAAAAACATTGGCGACGCGGACGCCGGGACTTACTCGGTGATCGTCAGCAATTCCGCCGGCAGCTATAACACCGCCACGAATTCCACCACGACGCTGACCGTCAACGCCATTCCCTCCGACTACCTGTACGCGGAAAACTTCCCGTTCGTCGGCCCCAATGCCGTCAACTATCCCCTGGCGGTCGTGGGCTGGTCCAACAACATTCCGGACGGCGCGTACCGTTTATTTGAAGTCAGCGGCGGAGCAGGCGCGTTCTACGCCTACGAAGGCGGGCCCGCCACGACCGCCTTTTACACCACCACCAACCTCGACGCTGGCACTTCCGGTGTGCCGTTCCCAGTGATCACGCCGTCAAGCTATCCGGCCGTGGCCTTTTCAGTGAATATCGCGCCCACCTATCAACCGGCCAACGTCGCCGCATATTTCGCGGTGCAGATGAATGGTGGAAACTGGTACGTCATGTCCACTCCCATCCCCATTAACAACTCCACCGCCACCGGTACTTACACCACCTACGCCATGCAGTTCAGCGCTCTGGCTGCCAACTGGGACAATCTCACGCTGAACCCCACCGGCGCCACCATCGGTGCCGTCGCTTCCGGTAACCTCACGGGCAATATCACTGGCGCGGGCGTGGTTTGTGTCCATAGCAGCTCGGGCGGCAACCTGAACTTTGAAGATTTTCTCGTGACCACGGATACCGTGTCCGCCGTTGCGCCAACCATCACTGCCTCGCCGAACAGCCAGACCGTGTACGCGGGCTCGGGTGTTTCCTTTGCCGGAACCGCTTCAGGCAGCCAGCCACTGACTTACTACTGGCAGTTTAACAACGTCACCCTGACCAACGGCCCCGGCGTGAGCGGGGCGAACAGCAATGTCCTGACCCTCCTGAACGTCAACAGCGCGAACGCGGGTTCGTATACCCTCCTTGCCAGCAACAGCGTCGGCACCGATTCCAGCGCCAATTACCTCACCACAGTCCTTACGGTGAATCCCACGCCAACGAACCTCTTGTACGACGAATCCTTCCCGTTCGTCGGCCCGCTGGTCGACAATTATCCGATGAGCGCGGTCGGCTGGTCGCTGGCCGCCCCGGATTCGCCCGATCGCATTTTCCAGGTCGCCGCCGGCACGGGCGCGTTTTACACCTATGAAGGAGCGGCCGGCGTCACGGCCTTTTACGCCACCACGGCGTCCGACAATGGAGTCTCCGGTCTGCCCCTTCCCGTCATTGGCATTGCAAACACAGCCAACCTGACCTTCTCCGCCAGCATCGCCCCGGCTACCAGCCCGGCCAACCTCACGGCGAGCGTGGCCGTGCAAATCAATGCCGGTGCCTGGTACGTCTCCTCCACGCCGCTGCCGCTGGACACCAGCTCGGCTTCGGCCACATACCTGACGGTGACGCAAGCCTTCACTGCCACGGCCTCCGACTGGGACAGTCTCACCTTGAGCGGCACCGGCGCCACCATCGGCAATGCGGCGGGCGCGAATTTGAGTGGCAATATTACCGGCGTCGGTCTGGTCTTCAACTTCACCGCATCGGGCAGCTACAACGTGAATGATTTCCAGGTCACAGGTAATGTCACTGTTCCGGCCAGCCTTGGCAGTATTGCGGTTGGCCCCAACACCGCCACCAGTCTGACGCTCAATTGGACTGCCGGCGCCAATGTGCAGTTGCAGAGCACCACCAGCCTGAGCCCGCCGGTAGTGTGGTCGAATGTGCCGGGCACCCTTGGACAATCGTCGGCGGTCATCACCAAGACGCCGAACACAAGAATGTTCTTCCGACTGGTTAATCAATGACCTGAGGAGGACATAGGGCATGAATGGCTCATTGCCAACACGGGGTGAGCCATTCATTTTTCGGCATCGAGCCGGTTGCAGTAACCAAGAGAAATGAAATTTCCGTTCGCGCAGTTGATGCGAGTAGCCGCCAGAATTGCTGTCCCCTCTGCCACCTGGATAGCCTTGGCAGCTTTGCCAGTTTGGCAGGGGCGGGCCAACCCGTTGAACGTGACAATCGACCCACCGGCGCCGGCGAACGTCGCAGGGTACCGCATGGGCGATTCTCAACGGCCTGATGGCTCCACGCTCACGCTTGACAGCCATAGCCTGCGCCTCGACGGACGGCCCTGGACACCCGTCATGGGCGAATTTCATTACTCGCGCGTTCCCGCGAACGAGTGGCGCGAGGAACTGCTGAAAATGAAAGCAGGCGGCGTGGACATCGTTTCCACCTACGTCTTCTGGATTCATCACGAGGAAATCGAGGGCCAATGGGATTGGACCGGCTGCCGCAATTTGCGCCAATTCGTCCAGACCTGCGGCGAAGTGGGATTGAAAGTCGTGGTGCGTTGCGGCCCCTGGTGCCATGGCGAAGTCCGGAACGGCGGCCTGCCCGACTGGGTAATTACCGGGGACTGGAAGTCCCGATCCAATGACCCGCGATATCTCGCCCAGGTAAAAACCCTCTATGGCCAGATCGCCCACCAACTTTACGGCCTGCTCTGGAAAGATGGCGGCCCCGTTATCGGGTGTCAGTTTGAAAACGAATACAGCGGCCCCGCCGAACACCTCCTGGCGCTGAAGCAAATCGCGCGCGCGGCCGGACTAGACGTTCCCCTTTACACCAAGACAGGCTGGCCGGAACTGCGCACGCCACTGCCCTTTGGTGAACTCATCCCGCTCTACGGCGTTTACACCGAAGGCTTCTGGGACCGCGAAATCACTCCCATGCCCAATACCTACTGGGCCGGGTTCCATTTCTCCAACTCCCGCGTCGATGGCAACATCGCCAGCGACGCCTTCGGCCAGCGCAAAACTGCCGACGGCCCTGACGTCGATCGTTATCCGTACCTGACCTGCGAAATCGGCGGCGGCATGATGAACAGCTATCACCGCCGCATCAACGTCGATCCCGCTGATATCGAATCCGCCACCCTGGTGAAGATCGGCAGCGGCAGCGTCTCACCGGGTTATTACATGTATCACGGCGGCGAGAACCCTGATGGCAAGCACACCACTCTGATGGAATCGCAGGCCACCGGCTATTGGAACGACATGCCTGTGAAGAACTACGACTTCCAGGCTCCGCTCGGCGAATACGGCCAGATCAATCCGCAATATCATATGTTGCGCCGGCTGCACCTGTTTCTGCACGACTGGGGATCCAGCCTGGCCGGCATGAGCGTCGATCTTCCCGATCAACGACCCTTGAGCAAGGACGACGTGGACACCCTGCGCTGGAGCGTACGATCCGATGGCGTCAGCGGTTTTGTCTTCGTCAACAATCACGAACGCCTCCGCGACTCGCCGGCCAAAACCAACGTCCAGTTTGCGCTGAAATTACCAACCAGCACGCTGATCTTCCCGCAAACCCCGGTGACGATCCCCGTCGATGCCCGATTCTTTTGGCCGTTTAATCTCGATCTCGGCAAAGGCGTCGAATTGATCTCCGCCACGGCCCAACCCATTTGCGCGATCGTAAATGGCGATGTGCGCACCGTGTTCTTTGCCGAGACCACAGGTGTTCCTGCGGAATTTGTTTTTGATAAATCCACGTTGTTATCAAACCCCACAGGCACCACCAGATTGGCCAATGGCGACATCGTGGTCAGCCTTTCCCCATCAACGAATGCCAGTGGCGGCATCGCCGCCCGCGGTGCTCCTGCCTCAGAAGCCGGCAGCGTCCAGATCGTGTTACTCAGCGACGAGGATTCGCTAGCTTTGTGGAAAGGCGAATGGCTGGGACACGAACGCGTTTTCCTGACCAAAGCCGGCCTTGTATTAGACAACGACAGCCTGCGCGTCACCTCCAAGAATCCAGGAGACTTAAGCGTCGGAGTATATCCCCCGCCCGCCGAAACAATCTATGATCAGGGCAAGCCTTTGCCACCATCAAGCAGCGACGGATCGTTCGCGAACTTTACACTACCATCGCCCGAAGCCGTCAACCCGCTGGCCACCGCAGAACTAATAAAGAGCTCGGGACCGCCACGGAAAATTGCGCTGGGCAACATCAGCCAACCCGTAGCGGCTGCGCCAGTCGACGCCGACTTCGAGCAAGCCGCGGTCTGGCACATCAAGTTGCCAGAGCATATAAATGCCGGACTCGATCCACTCCTGCGAATCATGTATGTCGGCGATGTTGCCCGGGTTACGCTCAATGGCAAATTGTTGGTGGATGATTTTTACAATGGCAAACCCTTTGAGATCGGCCTAAACCGCTACGCCCCCGGCATCCGGACGGGCGACCTACGCCTGGAGGTCCTGCCCCTGCAAAAGACCGCCCCGATCTATCTGGCGAAACAAGCACAACCAAATTTCGGCACCAACGATAGCCTGGCAATTTTGCGGGAACTGGAAATCATTCCACGTTACACCGTGACCTTGTCCACCTCCACCAGGAACCCAAAAGTAGAAGTCAGCCAGGCGCCAAGTCCGATGCCGCGCACCCCAATTATTTTATCCACCGCAAATGCACGCTAATAAACGCGAATCACGTTTGCCGAATTGTCCCGCCGTGACAAATGAAAATAGCCCGCAGTTTCAACTACGGGCTATTTGATTTAATAAGAGAATGCCCCTCGTCCCAACGGGACGATTGAACATTGCACCCGTCCGCTCATCTCAAAGCAATGGCCCTACTATCATTCGTCATCCAGTCTGCTTCCTGTCGATCCTGTCGACAATCGGTTTTAAGATTTAGAATTCAGAATTTAGCATTATTTTGCTCGGTGGCCCTCCGAAAAGAGTTTTATAATTTAGCATTTGGCATTCCCCATGATAGGGCGTTTTCATAAAACGTCGGCGAGAATGATACGAGACGCCCCATATGCTTTATTGTCCGGTCCACTCATGGAAGGGCTGCCTGAGACAGTCGGAAAAAGAGGCTATCCAGGGCGGTCGAATTAGTTGCACTGTTAACCGTGCCGTCGCTGCCAATGGGGCCGCTAAAGCTCGTCCAACTCCCTTGGCTTATATTTGTATTTTGCTGCAAGTTCCAATTTGCCCAGACTGCCGGCCAGGAGACGATTATATTGTTGCCGGATTGAGTGAGTTTCAGCTTAGGGAGAAAGGTCGAGGCGTTCGTCAGGATGCTAAGCGAGCCGGAGCTGCTCCAATTGCCGCTGATCAAATCCATGCGGCCATCGCCGTTGACATCTGCCGTAGCCACTGATTCCGGGCGGCTGCCCACGTTCAGCGTGGCGTTGGAACCAAAAATTCCGGTGCCATTGTTTGTTAACACCGCAAGGGTATTATCAAGTTCGTTGACGCTGATCAAATCCACCGCACCATCGCCGGTGACATCCGCCGCCACGACCGCAACAGAGGTGTTTCCCACCGGGTAACTGCCCGTAACCCCGAAACCTCCACTGCCGTTGTTCGCGAGGACCACGATAGAGTTGCCGGTGGTCGTGTTTGCCACCAGGATTAAATCCGGTTTGCCATCGCCGTTAACGTCCGCTGCGACCACACAAAGAATTCCTATGACGGATAGGAATGGAACAGGCGCAGCCGCAAAACCGCCGGCCCCATTATTTGTCCAAATATGCAGATATGGGCCGTCGTCGTCGCCTACGCCAATGATGTCCGGCTTGCCATCCCCATTTACATCCGCCGTTGTGACCCACGTTGGCACGCTATATTGAGGAGTCCCAACACTGAAAGTCATGTTGGAAACGAAATTGCCAGCCCCGCTGTTGGTCCAGATTGTGAACGAAGCATTTTGTGAATTCGCGCAGATCAAATCCAGCCGCCCGCGACCAAACAAATCGGCGGCAGCAACCGAATGCGGTGCCTGCCCTGATCCCTCAGCCAGCGTGGAGGCCAACACGAAACCCCCGCTGCCATTATTAGTCAGAACCGTCAGCGAGTTCGCGGAATTGTTCGCAGTGATCAAATCCGGCCATCCGTCATTGTTCACATCCGCGGCGATGACCTGATAAGGGAAGGAACCCACCGCGTAGCTTGCATTCGAGACGAAGAGACCGGCACCGGAATTAGTCCAAACGTACAGAAAGCTAGGGTTGCCACGAATGCAGATTAAGTCCGGCTTGCCGTCGCCGTTCACATCTGCGGTTGTGACCGATTCGACAAAAGTCCCGTTAGTCAGGGTGGTTGATAGAGAGAAAGGCACTTGAGCGGCAGCGTGATACCGGATCGCAAACAATGCCAGGAGGACCAGTAGATGAGTGGATAATTTCATAGTCAGGGTTGCTTCGCCTCCAAAAGATTATGTGATTGATCTTTCTTTGTTCTCCCCGGATTTGCAAGCTTTTTTCCAATCCATTCCTAGGTCTTCATTTAGAATTTGCTTCACTCCTTTCAAAAAACATCCGTGCCTCTACCCTTCTCCTTTCACAGGTTGGTCAGGCCTTGACAATTGTGCTAAAGTCATGGACGCGTGCCCTTGTTAGGGCACGTGCGGATCATTCAGTCATAACCGGTTGATCTGCCTACGCTGTGACGGGCGTTAAGAGGATTTCAGCCCGACCGACGAGCGCAATTCAAGCGAGATTGAAACCGAAACAACTTGAAAGGAAGGCTATAAGGATATGCATAACCTAGTGTTGAAACGCCCCGGCTTTTTGAGCAACGCGGTGGCGGCGGGCGGAATCGCCATTATTTTGGGACTGATCACGCACACGGATGCCGCGGTCTATCAAGTTAGCAACAATCTAGCATCCGGAACCGGCTCATTATCCCAGGCTCTCGCGTCAGCCCAGAGCGACACCGCCGCGGTCATCAACATCAGTCCTGCCGTCGGCAACATTACCTTGAGTGGCAGCTTGCCGCAGATTCAGAACAATCTCGTCCTCAATGGCAATGGCTGCACGATCAACGGAGCGGGCGCACAACGCATTTTTTTCGTGAACGCGCCGGGTGGCACCGTGCAGATCAATGCCTTGACCCTGACGAACGGATGGGCGGTCGGTGGGACTGGAGGTGGCGGCTACGGCGGCGGTGGCGGCGGCGGCGGACTCGGCGGGGCGATCTTCGTTAACTCCGGCAGCCTGACCGTCAGCAATATTACGTTTGCCGCCAACTCGGCGCGCGGCGGAACCGGCGGCCTTGGTTTTGACGGTGGTGTGAACGCAACCGCCGGCGGCGGCGGCGGCGGCGGCGGCATGGGCTTCGCGGGCGGCCAGGCCACGGGCGGATCCGATCCAACGGATGAAACCTATGAAGGCCCTGGCGCCGGTGGCGGTGCCTTGACCAGTGCCGGCGCCATGAGCAGCGCCAACGCCCCGCGCGCGGGACAAGGCGGCGGAATCAACGGCGGTCTCGGTGGATCGCTCGGTTTGGGAGTCGCCGGCGGCAACGGCGTCAGCCCATCGTTGCCCGACGGCGGCGGCGGCGGTGGTGGATTGGCCACTTCTACCAGTACTCCCGTCAGTGGCGGGAATGGCGGCAACGGAAGTGATTTCAGCGGCGGCGGCGGGGCGGGCAGCAGCAACAACGGCGATTCAGGTCTCAGCGGCAACGGTGGTTTCGCCGGCGGCGGCGGCGGCGGGGCGCTTACCCTGGTTGGCGGCGCTTACCCTGGCGGCATTGGCGGATTTGGCGGCGGCGGAGGGGGTGGCGGCGAAGGCGCGCCTGGCAATGCCTTCGGCGGCGCGGGCGGTTTCGGCGGCGGCTCCGGAGCAAACGGGGCTACCGGTAACGCCGGCGGCGGCCTCGGTGCCGGCGGCGCGATTTTTGTCCGGACAGGTTCCCGTCTTACCGTTCAGGATTCCGCGTTCAGCGGCGACACCGTTATCGCCGGCCAACCCGGAAACGGCCCCGCAACCGCCGGATTTGCCATCGGCCAGGCTCTGTTCCTGGGCGATACCGTGACTTACTCCGTTTCCTCCGGCACCAACACCCTTTCCGAAACCATTGGCGGCGGTAGCGATGCCAATGCCGGCGGCAGTTTCAACAAGTCCGGGGCCGGGACACTCGTTCTCGTCGGCACGGAATCGTATGTCGGCAACACGACGGTTAATGGCGGAACTCTGGTTTTCAGTAACACTGTCCCGCTCTCGCCGGTCATCCTCGTCAACGACAGCGCAATTCTTGATTACCACTTCACCAGCCGGATCGGTGTGCCGGCCGCCGCTTACACCGGCGCCGGCACCCTGCGCATTTCGGGTCCGGGCCAGGTCTATTTCGGCGCGGGTCCCGTTGCCGTGGACTTCAGCCCCGGCGCACTCATTGATGTGGAGTCCGGTTCCCTGATTGGCAGCGCCAGTTACAATGGCATCTGGACGGCCAACGACGCCTCCATGCAGATCGCCGCCGGAGCTTACTTCGATGCCGTGGAATCCGGCCCCTCCGGAACAATGCAAATGGACGCTCTCACCGGCACCGGTGTCTTTCAGGGAGGTTACTTCGGCAACGCGAACGGCGGGTTGAGCGTGGTAACGATTGGAGTGGCCGGTGGCAGCGGCACGTTCGCCGGAACTTTGCAAAACAACACCACCGGCATCCTCGGCCTGGTTAAAACCGGCGCCGGAGCTGAGACGTTGACCGGAACCAACACCTATACCGGCGGCACCACAATCAACGATGGCGTCCTCGTGGTGAATGGCAGTCTTGGTGCCGGGAGTGTGACCGTTACCGGTGGCACGCTGGCCGGCAGCGGCGCCATCGGAGGGCCGGTTGGCATTTCATCGGGAGGCTCCCTGGCTCCGGGCGCGCCCCTCGGTGCGCTGGCCATCAACAACACCTTGAACCTCGCCGGCAATACGCTCGTGGCCTTGAGCAACGGCGTTTGCAGCCAGGTGACCGGACTGGCCAGTGTCAATTACGGCGGCACACTGACGGTCTCTAATATCGGCGGACCGTTAAGCCCGGGACAAACATTCTCCCTGTTTGCACCAACTCCTTCGTCCGGCAACTTTGCCAATATTGTGGGCAACGCTGGCAATGCTCTGGCCTACTCATTTAACCCGGCTAACGGCGTGCTGACCATAATCCCCACCCTGCCCATCACCCCCACCAACCTCACCTACTCGGTCCAGTCAAACTCAATCCATCTAAACTGGCCTCCCGGCTATACGGGCTGGATTTTGCAGTCCCAGACCAATCCGGCTTCGGTGGGACTAAGCACAAATTGGGTCGACGTGCCCGGCTCCGCCGCGACCGACGCCGTAACCTTCCCAATCGGCCCCGCCAGCGCCGTCTTCTTCCGGTTGCGGTATTAACCGCGGCGACGTCCGCCAGGTTTCACACCACATGGCAGCGAATTTGAAGCAGCACTCCCACCCGCTTCGTGCCGGAGCCACAACCGGACATTAGTCAGCTACGAAGTGTCTGGTTGCCTTCAAAGTGAAGTCCCGTCCTAAAGAGACGGCGGATTCCTTCCATTTTAGCATTTAGCATTTAGCATTTAGAATTGCTTCAAGTGCTGGCCTGCGGCGGCTTCGCCGCCTCTGTGCTCTCACGGTGCCGATCATCGGCTGGCACTGTGGCAAAAAAAAAGTAAAAAACCGAAACCGAAACTCGTGCTGAAAGCACAACCGGACATTAGCCAGCTACGAAGTGGCTGGTTACCTTACAAAGAAGAGTTCCGTCCTGAAGGGACGGCGGATTCCTTCCATTTTAGCATTTAGCATTTAGAATTGCTTCAAGTGCTGGCCTGCGGCGGCTTCGCCGCCTCTGTGCCCTCACGGTGCCGATCATCGGCTGGCTCTGTGGCAAAAAAAAGAAAAAACCGAAACCGAAACTCGTGCTGAAAGCACAACCGGACATTAGCCAGCTACGAAGTGGCTGGTTACCTTACAAAGAAGAGTTCCGTCCTGAACGGACGGCGGAACCGGGTCACCGCGCTACACTATCTGGACGGCGCAATGCATCGTCCTCTTCTCTTCAATCAACGCCCATTCGTCACAATCCGCACAAATCGAAACCCGTTCAACGTCCCGCCGTCGATTGAAGATCTCCACGTCCCCTGCTTATCCAAATAGGCCAGGCACCTGAAGCCTTCAAATTGAGCCATGACATCCTGGCCAATAGGCGGCAGCTCACTCTCACTGATTTGCTTTGTGGTTTCCTGAATTGCCTGCACACAGAAACAATCGCAAAAACCAACCAAAACGGCCTAACCAATTTTGTCCAGATTGCGCCATCCATTGCCGATTATGACATATATATTTTCTCTTAAGCCAGGACGACGCACCACCACGCCGCCTTCTAAATTGAAGACAAGAGCAGGACAGCCAATAACACCCGCTTAACTTCACGCAGGGCTCCAAAAGCATGACGGCCCCGGTAAATAAAGAACAACACGGATCATGCTGTATGCAAATATGGACTGCGGTGGCAAAACGAAGTGGCGCCACCGCTTTCGAACAATTCGCCAGCGTGGCCTGCAACCAACCCAGCCCGAGTTGAGATTTGCCGTGATCACAGGATAGATGCTCAAAAAACACCTCAAAAGTATGATCGGCTGCTAAATTGACGGGATTTACGTGCTTGACTCAAAGATCATTCGGGCTGAAGATTTTGTTTATGAATGCAAAAGAAGCAGACATTTGCAGGCTTCAGTCATTGATCAAAACGTTTGTATTTGTCGGCAAAATTAACATTTGTCTTTCGTTAATTTTGATTCTTCTCACGGTTGTGGCTTTGTTGCTCGTTCCAACGGTGCCAACGAATCTGGACCTAACCCAGGAGCAAAGTTCGGCGGATTCTTTGCGAGCACTCCTCCCTTGGATTATGCGTCTGACTCTAGTATGTTTTGTTCCGATCCTTTTTTGGGGGCCAGCCATGGTTATTTGTAAATTCAGGTTAAAGAAGCTCAGGAGAACCCAGATTTCTATCTGAAGTGCCATAGCGAGCGAAAACTGCCGTCCTATTGAAGACATTGAAAGGTTATAAATGAATTGGAAAAGGATAAAATGGTGCGTTCTCCTAACGCTGGCATTACTGATGCTGGTTATAGAGCTGTACGACCAAGTCCAAAACCACGAAGGAGCACATTTCAGTTACAAGCTCGTGGTTCCCATTTTGCTAATTTTGGGCATCATCATGGGCTGGCCACCTTTTAAGAAGCCAAATTAGGACGCCATGCGCGACTGCTACGAAGTGAAAGATTTGGTGGCATTGGCAGTTTCCGAGGGGGCAACGAGGCTGATCCTGCACACCGGTCAGCGACCAGTCCTTTTCGTTCATGGCGAGGCACACCCCATCGAAGGCCCAGCCATCACTCCAGACAACGCGGATTCTTTGCTGCGCAGCATGGCTGGCACACGTTACATGCGCGAGTTTTACGAGCAAAGTTTAGTGGCATTTACCATCCGCACTGCTTCGTATACAGTGCAATTTAGAGTTCAGGCAAAATTGGTGGGTGACGAGGTTCAGATTGATTTGGACCGGGTGGGGACCTTGCCGTTTGAGTTTTTTTAAGAGTCTTCTGCCGATGGCTGGGTAGTGGAGGGTTGAAAACCCCCTCCCTCTATTGCGGCACTCCAAAAGCATGATGGTACCCGCAAATAAAGAACAACCCGGATCATGCTGTATGCTGATATGGACTGCGGTGGCAAAGCGGCACCGGCATTTTCGCGGTTGCCACTGTTTAGCCTTTAGCATTTAGCATTATTAACCCGCCTCCGTGCCCTCTGCGCCTCTGTGGCAAGATTTAGAAAGCAGTTTTGTCTCAAGCGACAGCGTTCCTGGCCATCTCGAAACACAAATCAAAGCACCAGCGCGGCGAAGCCACCTAAAGGCTGTTCTGCGTTTTCGAGCATTCAGGCGAAAGTCGTTGACTCGTCAAGGTTTCGGGCGTAAAAGTTGCTCATGAAATTACTCCTCTTTTTGGCAGTATGGCTCTTAGGTTCCTGCAGGTTTGTGTATGGGCAAACATCGTCTTTCAATTCAGATTTGCTTAAATGTGTTGTTTCTCTTGAACAGCTCAATTCGTCCACTAGCTCTGTATCGATTGGAACAGGCTTTTTGGTCGTGTCTCCTAGTAACCACATGGTGTTAGTGACAGCTAAACACGTCATAATTGGGCCTGACGGCAATTTTAACCCGAATTTGGCGTGGAGGTTAAATGAAAGAACGAACGTTGCCGACTTGATCAAAGACAGTGACCAACAGGTACAATTGGGGGGTGGTTTGCGTAGGCAGATTCCGATATTGCATGTCGTTTCGTGTCATACAGCAACGGTTCTGACTTCACAACTCTTCCAGTAACTTTCATGCTGCTGCAGTCAAGCTTGCAGGTTGGCGCTCACACGCTCATTCTAGGCTTTCCGATGGGATTGCGGTCAGAGCAATATCCCCTTACTATTGCTCGATCTGGAATTGTTGCGCGAACGTTAAAGGGTCAGTCAAAGGGTCAGTCAAAGGGTCAGTCCTAGGATTTTGGTATTTCAATTTAATCCACGGTTATTGTATCCAGCTTGGCCCGCGCTTGGCGGGTTTTGCGCACATCGCCCGCGCTCAGCTTGCGAGGGCCCCGGCCGGCATTGCTGTAGTGCCCCATGGCCAGCCGCTCACTCACCCAGCGCAACGAAACCGTGGTCCGTTCCCGCAACCACTGCGCCAACGCCGCCTTTTCCGCCGTCACCCGGCGGCCCAATTCCAGTTCCTCCACCGTCAACCCCAGCACCGCCAGCCCCTCCCGCAGCAGGCGCTCCGCCGCTTGCTCACCGTGTTCGCGTTTCAGCGCACCACTATGCGACTCCCGCCGCAGACCCCGCATCAGCCTACCAATCCGCTCGCGTAACTTCCCGCCAAACGACTCCCCGCCCACATACCATCCCCGCCGTAATGCTTTCCATTGTCCTTCCAGTTCCGCCCGGCCAGCCCGCAATCCCAGTTCTAACACGCGGCCTTCAAGGTAGGTTTCGTAGCCTTGGCGATCCTCCGGTTTTAGCCGCAGCGCTCCCAGCACGCGTCCGGGCTCCAGCCAGAGCGGCCCGCTTCCGGCCGGCTTCAAATACCAAGGGTAGCTGCTCCACCGGTAATGCTTGAGCTTCTCCTTGCCAATCTTGATTAATCCGGCCCGCGCCGGATTCAAATGGATGTATGTGCTGACCGTCTCCAGATAACCCGCGTTGTCGGCTTCCACCAGGATTGCCTTGTAACGCCCTTGAAACAAATGACCGAACACCTCGTGCCGCCCATTGAACCGTTGCGTGTAGGTTCCTTGCAACCATTTCATCCCCGTCACCAGATTCCCTTCGGGCGTTTCCACGAGCAGATGATAATGATTGGCCATCAGGACGTAGGCATGGATCCGCCACCCCGTCTTCTCGCAAGCTTCTCCCAAGGTCTCCAAAAACCGCCGCCGATCCCGGTCATCGCGAAAAATCCCCTGCCCTTGGTTCCCGCGCGCCATCACGTGGTAAACCGCACCCGCATATTCAATTCGTAACGGCCGAGCCATTACTCCGCCATTCCACCCCAATCCCAACACTTCGTCAAGGCTTATCTACCACTTTCCTAGGACTGACCCTTTTATGGTGCAGCAGCGGACGGGGTTGCTGCTGAGCTTCAAGAGTCACCATTCGCGGGTGACGGGCTAGACCCTGAGTTTGAGCCGGGTCAAAGGGATGGCCGTAGCGGAAGCCAAAGCACTCTATGAGCATCCGGCCGATCAACTGATCGCCACGGTGCAGCAAGCCCACGTTGCGGGATTGAGCCGGAGCATTCAGCAGATTGAGAAGCTGGTGCTGGCCCAGGCGCAAACCTTACCGTGCTACGCCAAGCTCGACACGCTGCCAGGCGTGGGCCGGATTCTGGGGCTGACCATCGCGCTGGAAGTGGGAGAGATCAGCCGGTTTGGCAGCCCGGGACAGTTTGCCAGTTATTGCCGGGCGGTGGACGCGGTGCGGACCAGCAATGAGAAGAACAAAGGTTGGAACAACCGCAAGTGCGGCAACAAATATCTGGCTTGGGCGTTTGTGGAGGCGGCGAATTTTGCCAAGCGTTATGATGATCAGAGCCGACGCTGGTTTGACCGGAAGGCGGCGCGGACGTGCGGGGTGCTGGCAACGAAAGCGCTGGCCTGCAAACTGGCCAAGGCGGCGTGGCATGTGATGAGCGGGAATGTGGCGTACGATGCGGCGCGGGTTTTTGGGAGAGTCGCCGAGAGCCAGGTGAAAGGGTTGGTGCAAGCCCTCCAGGACTGATTGGAGTCGGCGGCTTTCCCCTTGGAATAAAGCGTCGGCCAGAGCCTTTAGAGGTGATTCGACCGTGTCGTGAGTCAAAAACGGGTTGGACGTCTGACAGCGGTTGACGAACCAGGACTCTTTAGGAACTGAATGAACACGGCCCGGTACTGAAAGTTTTCTGGTCCCGCCGGAGGCGGGATGGGCAGCGGGCAGCTTTTAAAGAAAAGCCCCGAACGCTAGAACCAGATGGGTGACTGAACGAATCCCTCACTGGGAGAGGATGCGGAATCAGCGAAGAAAAAACAGGATCGAGTTGCTTGGAGACAATGCGCCGGTCGCATGGCTGACCCGAAAAGATAAAATCGGGGACGGACAACTTTTATTTATTTGACGCGCGCCCTAATGGGTGACCCTTTTACGGTTTTACGGTGCTCCATTCCTTCCAATACTCGGATGGCAGCGATCATTATGCATTAATATTGTCCGGCAGCACCTTGTACGGCGCGGCTTACGCGGGCATTCAAGGCATTTCCCTGGGCGATGGTTCGATCTTTAGAATCTCGCTGCCACCGAGGTTGTATATCGCGCTGGCCGGCACGAACGCGGTTTTGACTTGAAACGACCCGTCCTATTCACTTTACAGCGCGCCGACGCTTACCAGCAATTTCACGCGGATCAACGGAGCGAGCAGTCCTTACACGAACGGCATCACGGGCACCCAGGAATATTTTGAATTGCAATAGTCGCCTAGAAAAGAGCTTAACCGCGAATGGACGCGAATCGAGGCACGGAACGCGCGCCTTCCGAATAGTGGGCCCTCCACAAGGAGTTTAGACTTTGCAGTTTCGTGTCCCTTAAATACCGGACAGACAACCCCGACCAAAAACCCCACAATTATCCGACACACAAATCGTTATTATGATTTATCGACCGCCATTCAAAAGGGACCGCTTTTGCCAACCCGCGGCCTTTTTGGCGCTGACCGCCGCCTGCGTGGCCGTGTATCTTGCCTTGGCATTGCCGTGCGGCGCGGACCAGAGCGTGCTGCTTGACGGCCATGCCGGCGGTAAACGCTTTGACGGCATTGGCGCGGTCAGCGGCGGCGGGGCGACTTCGGTTTTGCTGAAAGATTATCCCGAACCCCAGCGGAGCCAGATACTGGACCTGTTGTTCAAGCCCCAATTTGGCGCCTCGATGAGCGCGCTGCTGGTGGAAGTTCCCGGCGATTGCAATTCCACCCAGGGCTCGGAGCCCAGTCACATGCACAGCCGGGACGATTTTAACGTCAGCCGCGGCTATGAATGGTGGCTCATGCGCGAAGCGAAACGGCGTAATCCTGACCTTTCGCTCGATGCCTGTGCGTGGGGCTGCCCGGGCTGGATCGGCAATGGCAACTTCTTCTCGCAGGACATGTGCAACTATTACGTCAAATGGATTCAGGGCCTGAAATCCAACTATGGTTTGGACCTGGACGCCATCGGCTGCCGCAACGAATACGGCGTGCACGAAGATTTCGCCAAGATGTTTCGCGCCACGCTGGACGCCAACGGGTTGACGAATGTTCTGTTACACGGCTTCGACAACTGGAGCAGCAACAAATTTGACTGGGTCCGTGACATGACAAACGACCTGAAATTGCGCCAGGCCGTGGGTGCCCTCAGCAATCATACCATGTCCTACATCCCCACCCCGCCGGACGTTCGCCAGCTCGCCGAAGGCTGGCACAAACCGATTTGGAACACTGAGGAACACGTCTATAAAAAAGGTTTTGACTGCGAAATCAGCCTCGTCCAAGCGTACAACGAGAACTTCCTGCGCAGCGGCGTGACCAAGATCGTGAACTGGTACCTCGTCGGCTCAATATATCCGCTGGAGCCCTATCCGGAAGATCCCGCGCCGTTGATCGCCAATTCACCGTGGAGCGGCTTTTATCGGACCCGCGAAGTGCTGTGGGGCTACGCTCATTACGGGCAGTTTTGTAAAATTGGCTGGCAATACCTCAACGGCGGCTGCGGACGCCTTGCCAGCGGCGGGACCTTTGTCACCCTGAAATCGCCCGACACGAATTACAGCATCATCATCGAGACCAAGGACGCCACCGCGGCGCAGACGGTCACCTTCCACCTCGGCGATGGCTTGTCCGCCGATCCCCTCTGCGTGTGGCGCAGCGACGCGCAGGAGCAATTCATCCGGCAACCGAACCTACGGCCTGATCAGGGAACTTTTACCATTACGCTGGATCCACAGGCGATTTATTCCCTTTCCACCACCCGCGGCCAGCAGAAAGGCTCCTTCGACAACATCCCCGATGAACAAAAATTCCCGTTTCCTTATTACGAGACTTTTGACGAATACACCGCGCCCCAACAATTCGGCTATCTGCCGCATTACACGGCCGACATCGCGGGAGTCTTTGAAATTGCCGACCGGCCGGATCAACTGGGCAAATGCCTGCGCCAGGTGGTGGATCAGAAGCCGCAAAGCTGGGCGCCTGAATGGATGCCCTACACGATTCTCGGCGACGGCGACTGGCAGGATTACGAAATCAGCGCGGACATCTACCTCGACGGCGACGGCTGGGCCGGTGTGATGGGCCGCGTCAACAACGTCGGCGACGGCTACGGCTGCGTGGCGAAAGGGTATTACCTGAAACTGGCGGTGGATGGCACTTGCACCCTGGTCCTCGTCAATGGCAAGGCGGGCGTCGAAGAATTGGGCGACAAGGAACATCAAGCTGCGCTACGGGCCGCCCACAATTCCGGCCGGAAAGGCGAGCTCGCCCTGGCTACCAGCACCGTCCAGAATTTTAACCCGCAGCAATGGCACAACGTGAAGCTACAATTCACCGGTGCGGTCATCACCGGCCTCGTGGACGGCACACCATTACTCTGCGCTACAAACAACCTGTTTACGCACGGCATGGCCGGCCTGATTACGGGCGATCATAGGACGCGCAACACGGCTTGCTTCGACAACCTGCTGATCAATGCCGTAGGAGCACCAACCCCGGCGAAGAAGATTTTTCCGGATCGGGTAACGCCGATTTATCAGTGACTCCTTGCGGAAGGACGCCACACGCCAATCAATTCTAAATCCTGAGTGATCATTTTTGATAGTAGTTGGAGCGTGGATGCGCGGGGCAGAGCATTTCGAAAAACATTTTAGCCAATTGATTGGGAAGGGATTTGTCCGCCCTCACCCATACCCTCTCATCCGCGGAGAGGGTATGGGTGAGGGCGTGTAACTTCCTTCCTTCGCTCCGCGTGACCACAGTTTTGTTTAAAGCGCTCCAAAAAGTTAGATCTGCCGGCAAGAAGGTCCGAGGCCGGACTGGCAAGCAGCACTTTAGGGCACGGCGGCCAGCGGGACTGACGCAGTCAGCCCGGTGACTCGGTGGCTGCGGAAAAATTAAAGAACTAAAGGCCCAGGGCACACCGGAAACCGACGTCGTCCTCGCCACTGAGGGGGTCGTAGAAGCTGCGAAAGGAACAGGGCGAGTAGGCGGCGACGTTGGCCCAGCTGCCGCCGCGTTGCACGCGGTCGCTGCCGCTGGCCACTCCGGTTGGGTTGAGGTTCGTCGGCTGGCCGTACGGCATTCCATACCAATCCCAACACCACTCAAACACATTTCCCGCCATGTCGCACAATCCGTAACCATTTGGCGCAAAGTAGCCAACCGGGCTGGTGTAGATATCCAGTCCGGTATCAAAGTTGGTGTTGAAGCCGGTATACGGCCCCAAATCATAAGTAAATCCACCCAAATTGGGAGGATTCGGGTTGGCGTAATAATTGGCCTGACTTTCAGAAATGGTGTCACCCCAGGGAAAGCGTTGACCGATCAACCCGCCGCGCGCTGCTTTTTCCCACTCCGCCTCGGTCGGAAGCCGATACCCATTCGTGGCAAAGTTGGCGAACACCGGGGTTCCATAATCCCCGTTGGTGAAGACCTGCGTGTATGCCGAGTCGGTGTAATAAACCGGCGTCAGGCCAGCCTGTTGCGAGCGCGCATTGCTCCACTTGACGCAGTCAAACCAGTCCACCTCCACCACCGGATGATTCGCCGCGTTGCCAACACCCGCATTGAGAAAACTGTATCCGAGATTCGTGGCGTAGGTATACACCCCCTGCCATTGACTGTAGCTCACCAGATTTGTGTCCAGGTAGATTCCTGACACATAAATGTTTGTGGGAATAGCGTCGCCATCTCCGCTCAAGGAATCGCCCATGGTGAAGGATCCCGCCGGTATCAGCGCCAAGCCTGGCGGCGGATTAAAGGAAACAATCAGGTTCGTGTTTGCGTTATTCGTGATTGGAAGCTGGACATAATCCACCCAGTTGCCGCCGCCAACCAAAGAGGTGGCGGCTTGCACTTCGTAGGTTCCGGGCGCTGCACCGGTCCAGACAAGCGTGCCGTCGCGTTGCAATGCCGAAATAGTCGTGGGAGCCGGTCCGACAATGCGAAAGAACTGAGCGGTTTGCGGGATTGCTTGATTGAGGCCGGTGAGAAAAGCCAGTGCGATAAATAAGGTTTTGAACTTGGATTTCATATCATGTGGGGTTGGGTTAAACCTCATTTCTCAACGATGATTTGCCTGTTGAGGATAGTTGGTCACACGATCCTATCTGTCAATTTAAAAGCAGCAGCTCCGGAAAGGCCAAACTCCTGGCGGAGGGCCGCCGGGCCAAAGGCTGGAGCTATGGGATTCCGTCGTCACTTCAGGACTGGACAATTCGCCTAAACATGACCAGACACCTTGTTCCTGGCTAATTTCCGAATCTGCCGCCGGCACGAATTGGGGAGCGGAGTGGCCACCGCGGCCCAGCGGGCAATTGCGCGGCGATGATCGGACGGCCCGGCGTCCGTCCCCACCTTGATTGGCGTCCGATTACGATGAGGCTCTTGGAGATTAATTCCCAACGGTTCCCGCGCCACCGACGGCCTCGATGGTCATCGGCTTGGAAATGGTGAGCGTTTCCGCGGAAGAGCCGGGGCCTTTGATGATGATGGCTCCATTGGTCGGGACATTAGCCACGCCCAGGGCCATGGTGTTGTAAGGGTTTTGCCAGGTGCCGACGCCGGCGGAGGGATTGCTGAATTGCACATAGACCAAGCCGCCCATGGTAAAGACAAGGGCGTCGATGGTGCCCTGCCCGTCCGGTGTTCCCCAGCCGGTGCAAAGGTCATAGCCAGTGGTGGCGGAAAACTGGTTCGGATTGCTGGTACTGAAGTTGTTGCCACTGGTGATGTCGTGAAAGAATTCGGTATAGCCGGCATGGGTGCCGGTCCAGTAGATGGCCGAGTTGGCAAAGCCGACGGAAGGCAGGCCTTCGATCGCGGCCAACTGATTGGCGCAGGCCATGAATCCCGCCCATAAGGGTGCCGAGATACTGGTGCCATCCCAACCCTGCCATTCGCCGGGATAGGTGATGTCCGATTCAGAGGTATAGGCCAGAACGTTGTCCGCCACCATGGCGACGTCAGGCATGTTCCGCATGGTCGTCGAGCCGCCATTGGCGGACATGTTGATGCCAAGTTGATACCAGGGAAGCGAGTAAGTGGGACTGATGCCGCCGCCGCTTTCGCCGTAGGGATATTCCGTTGGATTGTTCCAAACTGCCTCAGAACTCCAGGCAGCGCCATTGGCGGTCATAGTCAATTCTGTCCCGCCGACGAGCGTGACGGAGGGGTCGTCAAACGGAGAACCAACGGCAGAGCCCGTGGCGGCCCCGGCATCGCCGGAGGACTGGAAGAAGGATTGTCCCTGGGCGGCCAGCTCCTGAAAGATCTCATCTGTGTTCCCACTGAGGGCGAACTCCAAACTGGAACTGAGCTGGGCCGCAAGATCATCAGAGGCCATGCGATTCAAGGCATCGTCCGGGGGCGGCGGGTAACCGTTGGTTGGCGGCGGGGGAAGTTCGTACACAATCACACTTTTGAGTCCGGGTGCCATGGCGATGGCCATCTCCATGTCCAACTGCACCTCCCAATACCCATTCGGGTAGTTGACGTCGTTAGCCGGGTTCCCGCTGGCGCCATCCAAAAGAACGGCGGTCAAGGTTGGGTAAGGCGTGGGCAGGCTGTTAGATTTCTCATATTCATTGATGAGATTGGCGTAGTAGCCGTCAAATTCCAAGAGCCCCACCGATTGGCCGGAGCCATTATAAATCACGCCGGGAGCATAGGCGTTTCGGAGGTCCTTCGCGCTAAAGTTACCGCCCGGGCCAGTGCCACCTTGATCATACCGCGCGCCGTTGGGCAGAGCGGAAGAGGTAACTTGATGGGCTTTGAGGTGATGCGGCAAAATATAATCGTCGAGCCCGCTGATGGCGAGAATGGGCACGCTCAGGTCAAGGGAGGGCTCGACATCCGGAGCGAAGAAGGTGCGCGCTTCCGTGGGATGTTGATAGGTGCGCATGGTGATGTGAAAAACCCGTTCGATGTCGGCAACGGAAGTGCTGATGTCGAGCAGCTTGCGGTTCGGGTGGGTTGCAGTCACGGTAAGGCCGTTGGTCCTGGCGAACTCGATGAGCGCCTGATAATCCTGTTCGGTCGGCCCATATTTCTCAGTGAACTGGGCGGGCGTCAGATATTTCCGGAAATTTGGATTGCCGGGGGTGTAAAGGTCTATGAGGAAGTTATCAAAGTCCACCTTGTTACGGAGCGGCAGGCCAATGGCCAATTGGAGGGTGGCGTCGGCGGGAAGTCGACCAATGGCGGTCAACTGGTAGTCGGTGACCGCCCTGGGCACATGGCCGTGCAGGATTTGAAGCCCCGCGGCCGACACCATCAGGGTGCAGAGAATGAACAGCCCCGGTACGGCAACCACAAAAAATAGTTTACGCATAATCGATAACTCCATACGTCGTGCGGACCGCCTTTTTAGCTGATTTATTCTATCGATAAGACTTACTGCAGGCAAGGATAAGTTTGAAGAAAATAGACTTCTGAATTTTGATCTGTGAGGGGACAAATCCGCCGTCGTCGAGGTTTTGGCGCGACCAGCAGGATAGACGGGAAGTATTCAATCGTCCCCTCGGGACGGACCATGTGGATGATTCCAATACCCGCACTTAAAAGTGCGGGCTAATGTCGCCAGCCCCGCTGGTGCTTCGGACCATCTCTGCGGAGTACCAACGCCCAGACGATAATCGTGATTTCCAAGGAGTCCCGGAGGAGGGTGTTACGAATTAGAACACCGAACAATCCAACAGTGCCAGACGGCCACGCGGGTTCAGGATTTCGCAGTCCGTTATAGAGTCGGCAAGTTAGACAAAGCGCCCAGGACGAAGATAATAAACCCGATGAAAGCCATGAGAATGCGACCGCGAACAAGCAGAACCAGGGAGTAAAAGCCCAAAGTAGCGGTCGCCAATAAAAATGGCCCCGTTACCCACTCTCCCAGGGCCCTCGTCGCTAGCCAGGGGCTGTTAAATTGGCCGTAACAAAATGAAAGTCCCAGCACCACGGTTCCGAGCCCAATCAGCCAGAATCTCTCCCATCCGACTTCTGTCTGTGGCGTTGATTTCATTGATAAGCTATTTCGTGAGAGTCCGCAAAACGCGACGATGAGCGAGAATAACCAAGACTCCGGCGCCGCCCGAAAGCCATGCCACCGGAGAGACATAAGCCTCAGGGACCACCACGGTATTGGAAAAGGTGACATCATCCACATTCCCTTGATAGAAATTCTCCACAGCGGGTCCGGGGACACTCATGCCCATGGTAAGTTCCGCAGTTTGTCCGGCCCAGTTGGCGATGTTACCTCCCAGCACGGAATAATTGCCGTTATTGCTGAGCAGCTGAAGGTTCACGTTCTGCCCGTTCATGGTCACAAAAAACTGACCAGGCAGAAACGAGACAAGCCCACCGCTCCCGGTATTCAGGTAAGGACCAAAACCACCGGCATCCGACACTTTGAATTGCACCGATTGTGAGGTGCCAGGCACCAAGGCAGTCTGGGAAATACTGGCCGTGGACTGCGGATAACCAAAGCTAGACGCGGTGAGAAATATACTCGTGGTACCGTCAATGGGTGAAGAGGTATTCAGGGATACGGTGGTGGCGTCCAAAACGTAATTATTTAACAGCACTCCACTCTGATACGGCCCCATGGCAGCGGTCCAATAGGGAATCTCATAACCCTCCGCTCCATCAAATCCCAAACCCAAGGCGATCGGAGTCATTTCAAAATTGAGGTTTTGAAAACCGGTTTGGGCGAAGGTGTCGCCGCAGATCAGCAGACCGCCGAGGCTGGTTGAAACGACGAGCAGGCATCTGGCGGAGTCAAGGAAAGTTCTTTTCATGGTAATCCTCCGGTTCACCCCAGGCTGACACAATCGCAACCAGTTGTCAATCTGACATCTGCAAAGAAACGCAGTTCAGTGGATGCCAAACTCCAAGGGCAAAGGGTTCCGTCTTCGCCGCCGGGAGAAAGTTGCTTCGGAGGCTTAAAGAAAACGCAAGTTATCGCTGTTGGGTTTCGTCAAATTCTTCGAGTTTATCCGTCATAATTCCATTTTTAATAAAAACTGTTGACGGATTCTCGATTCCGTGGAAGCATACCAACTAGTTCGTATGTACACAACCGATCAAAACTCTGAGATGCCGGCCACCAAACGAAAGTTGGTTGAGGCCGGAATCAAGCTGGTTCGCGCCCAAGGGTACAACGCCACCACGGTGGACGACATTTGCGCCGCCGCCGGTGTGACGAAAGGTGGTTTTTTTCATTATTTCAAGAGTAAGGAAGAACTCGCCAAGGAAGCGATAGTGCTTTTTCGCGAGGAAAAACGGCTGGCTTACGAGCATGCCCCCTTTCGCCAACTGAGCGACCCCTTGGATCGCGTCCATGGTCGGCTCGATTTTGCCAAGGACTCGGCTGGTGGTGCGGCAGCCTTGACCAAGGGCTGCTTGATCGGGGTGCTGGCGCAGGAATTATCTTTTACGCACCCTGAATTCCGGAGCGCGGCGCAAGGTTCCTTTCTGCGTATGGCCGAGGACTTGGAAAAGGATATCGCCGAAGCAAAATCCCTGCATGCGCCAACGGCTGATTTCAATCCAAGAGACGTGGCCCTGCTTTACGTTTCGATAATCCAAGGTTCGATGATCCTGGCCAAGGCCTCGGAGACAAACGCGGTTCTCATGGAGAATATTGAACAATTTCGCCGGTACGTAAAGTCGCTGTTTGGCTCGTCACAACGCACTGCTCGAAAAACCACCCGCAAATCGGCCACGAGAGCGCTGGCGGGTTCTCCGGGCTAATTCAATCAACTATTCCAGCATGAAAATATTGAATCATTTTACCGTTGTTCTAATTCATTTAACATACCAACTAGTCGGTATCACAGTCAGGCTCTTTTTATAAACCTTTGCCACTTGAATCCAACGTCCAATCAAGAACCAACATCATGAGCAATACAACTCAATCCGACGAAGTCGCCAAAAACGGTCGTGTTCATCCAAACTCGGTTCCGGCAGCACGATTGGCCGGAGAAAGGACTAGCGAGCGGCTCGTGCTGGACGGAGACTTACCCTCGCCTATGCCAAAACGAGATCACCGCCGCCAAACCAGGCGCGCAGTCATCATCGCTTTGATCGTCATTACCGCCATCGGGATCACCCGGTTGAGTTATGACTGGTGGACGGTGGGACGGTTTATTGAAAAGACCGATGACGCTTACGTTGGAGGCGATGTGACAGTGATCGCGCCGGAAGTCGCGGGTTTCATCGCGCGGGTGGCCGTCACGGACAACCAGCGGGTTCAGGCCGGCGATTTGTTGATCAAACTCGATGACGGCGATTATCGCGCCGCACTCGCGAAGGCCGAAGCGGCCGTGGCAATTCAACAGGCCGCCCTAGTGAACCTGGATGCGACGCGGAAATTGCAGGAAGCGGTCGTGGCAGAAGCGCAATCTGAAATCGCCGCCGCGAACGCTGAAATTGTTCGAACGCGGGAAGACCAAAGCCGATATGAGACACTGGCGGCGAATGGAACGGAATCCGTGCAAAGTGCCGAGAAGGCGGATGCAGATTACAAGGTGGCGCTGGCTGCCGGTGAAAAAGCGCGCGCCAGTTTGTCTGCCAGCCAGCGTCAACTGGACGTAATCGGCACGCAGAAACAACAGGTGCAAGCGGCGTTGAAACAGGCTATCGCCGAGGAGGAAGCAGCCCAACTCAATCTGGGCTACACGGAACTGCGGGCGCCAATTGACGGGATCGTCGGGAATCGCAGCGCCCAAACGGGTGCCTATGCGACCACGGGTTCGCAGCTTATCTCGCTGGTGCCGGTGCACGGACTCTGGATTGACGCCAACTTCAAGGAGAACCAACTGGGACTGGTGCGCCCGGGCTCGCCGGCCACGGTGACGGTGGATTCGCTGCCGGGCAGAGTATTTCACGGTCACGTGGCGAGCCTCGCGCCGGCAACCGGAGCGCAATTCAGCATATTGCCGCCGGAGAATGCGACCGGTAATTTCACAAAAATTGTCCAGCGAGTCACGGTTCGCATTGTGCTGGATGACGAGTCGGCGGCACAGGGGCAGTTGCGTCCGGGCTTATCCGTGACGGCCAAAGTGGATGGGAAGAACGGGTTATGAGCGCCGGAGTGCAACCTCCGTTCCGGTTCAGAGAGATAGTTCCCTTTGTCGTCATGTGCATCGGGATGTTCATGGCGCTGCTGGACATCCAGATTGTCGCTTCCTCCCTGCAGGACATCGGGGGTGGCTTGTCGGCGGCGCAGGATCAAATCAGCTGGGTGCAGACTGCCTATTTGATCGCTGAAATCACCATGATACCGCTCTCCGGCTGGTTGACGCGGGTGTTCTCGACTCGCTGGTTGTTCACGGCTTCCGCCGCCGGTTTCACCATCACGAGCCTGCTCTGCGGCCTGGCTTGGAACATCGAAAGCATGATCGTGTTCCGGGTGCTTCAGGGACTGCTGGGCGCGTCCATGATTCCCACCGTGTTCACCTCCTCCTTTCATTATTTTCAAGGTCAGCGCCGCGTCTATTCCGCGGCGGTGATCGGAACAATTGCCTCGGTCGCACCAACGCTGGGACCGGTCATAGGCGGCTGGATCACAGACACCTTGAATTGGCACTGGTTGTTTTACATCAACCTGGTGCCGGGAGCGGCGGTTACTCTTTTAGTTCCGTTTCTGGTGAAAATTGACAAGCCGGATCCATCACTCCTCAAGGGGGCGGACTATCCCGGCATCGTGCTGATGGCCATTGGCCTGGGCAGTTTACAATATGTGTTGGAGGAAGGGGCGCGCTGGAACTGGTTTGATGACTCGATCATTACAACGTTCTCAGTCATTGCAGGAGTGGCCGGAACTCTCTTTGTGATTCGGAGCCTGACCTTTGCCAATCCGGTGGTGGACCTCCGGGCCTTGGGGAACCGGAATTTTTTGCTCGGCTGTTTTTTGTCGTTCATCACGGGCGTGTGCATTTTCGCCACCATCTATCTGACGCCCTTGTTCCTGGGTTATATCCGCGGATACAGCGCGTGGCAGACGGGCATCGCGATTGCCTCCACCGGCGCGGCTTCGTTGCTGGGGGTTCCCATCTATATCATGCTGGCCCGCCGGTTCGACACCCGCTGGCTGATGATGTTCGGCATGGCTTGTTTGGGCCTGTCCATGTGGAGTTTTACATTCATCACCAATGAATGGGGAGCGGCGCAATTGTTGCTGCCCCAAATCCTGCGCGGTTTTCCCCAAGTGTTTGCGGTGGCTCCGGCGGTGAATCTGGGTCTCGGCAGCCTGCCGCCGGAACGGCTGAAATATGCCAGCGGGCTGTTCAACATGATGCGCAATCTGGGTGGGGCGATCGGCATCGCCGTCTGCGGCACCCTGTTGAACGACCGGACCAACCTGCATTTTTTGCGCCTGGCAGAACGGCTGAACTCGACCAACACTGCCATGCAGCAGATGATGAATAGCATGACCACCAAGTTTGCCGCGGCCAATGGCGGCGACGCGGTGCATGGGCATCTCGCGGCGGTGAGTAAGCTGTGGTCGATGACTTTTCGCGAAGCGCAGGTGCAAACCTTTGCCGACGCGTTTTTGGTCATCGCCGCCTGTTGTGCTATCGCGACGATGGCGGTTCCCTTCTTCCGCAAAGTCGCGGTGCCCGCTGCCCCCGCTCCAGACGCGCACTAGGCCCGCGCGGTGGTGGCATCGAGACGCTGAGACCACGCAGATCCGACCGGCCGGCCGTGGACGGACGGCCCGGCGTTCCCTCCCCACCTTGGTAATGCTCCTCGCGAAGAGACACCGCGCAAAACAAGGCCAGACGCTGAAACGATCTTCGCTGTGGAGTTGGTCACTTCGTTCTTGAAACTTTTACACCGCACAGCAATCCGCCGAGGCCCAAGAGCAATCCATACGCACCTGGCTCGGGCACGAGAGCGGCAGTCAAGGTCAGCTCGGGATGATTTGAGGAAAAATCCTTGGAATTGAAGAGGTAACTCACCTGGTTGTCGGCCGCGTAGAAATAAAGTGACAGCGCTCCACCCGCAGTAGCGCTCGACACCAGGCCCGAATCGAGCGGCATCGCGTAATTGACGTAAACATTGTTTCCCGGCGGTGTGTAAGCGTACGTGCCGAGGGGATCATAACCGGCTGCGAGCAAACCCGGGATCGAATTAAAGCTTACCGCCCCGTTGGCCGCGCCATTGCCATTTCCGGTGCCTTCCGCCCAAGTATTGTTGGCGAGCCAGTCGATGCCGAACTGCCCGGCATTGATGGGGCTGAAAAGACTGCTGGAGGGTTGGACTCCTTGAACACCGCTGTTGCTGGCGAGCGACAACGTCAATCCAGTGATCTCCCAATTTCCCGCCCCGTACGTGGTGTTGAACTGGTTGACGGCGCCGGCCGTGTTGAACATGACTACGCTGTCGAAAGCACCCTTGGTCGAGGTGGCAGCAGCCACCGCCAGGGTGCCTGCCAGCCCGTAATTCAGGGTAGGATTGGCGCCCGAAAGAAAGGCGTCGGCACTTGAGTCATTGATGGTGTAGGAGGCCGCCCGGCTGGTTTCAGACAAGGCAAAAATGGTGCCGGAGACGGCGAGAATAGATAAACGCTGGATTGTTTTCATGAATTTCCGGTTGGTTTTTTGAACTGCTTTTCCTTATTTTCTGCCGAAATCGCAGTTTCCAATGACGAATTTATAAGATACGTTATCTATTGTCAAATATATCGGAGTTATTGGAACCCTCCCTGCGGAACGCCACCAAAAACGCTCCCTGCTCGTTTGCAATTGCCTACCGCTGGATTGGGGCAAACCTTCCATCGATTGATTTAGTCAGTAGTTTTGCCCGTCCTCATCCCAGCCTTCTCCCCCAGGCGAAGGAGACACGCCTCCAGCGATTTGAGTTTCAAGCACGGACGGAGGAACGGATGCGCTTGAGAGCACCTGAAAATGTACAAACGAGGACCGCTTACCAAGCGAAAAAAAGTCCAGGTGAGGGCAATTGACTTATCCAGCAAGGCCATTTGTGCTCGCTTCACTTGGAAAGCTCGGCGATTAACAGGCCAAGGTTCGGCTGCTTCCGAATACTAGCCGTATGGCCAGCTAGGCAGGATGGGAAAGCCTGCTAATAATTGTTACTCAAGCCCATATAATGAACCTGAATAATTCATTCCTCCACTGCCTCATCTATTAAACCTCATTTCATACGACTCAACCTCTATTCCAATCAAACTCTGATAAAAACAAAATGAAAATATATATGAAAAAAACTTCCGTTCTCATCCTCGCCCTGAGTTCATGGCTCGGCGCCAGCACAGCCAAGGCCCAGCTGATTGCTTACGAGCCGTTTAATTATCCCAGCGGCGCTTTCGTAACCGGCACCGCCAGCACCGGTACCGGATTCGCCGGCGATTGGACTTTGTCCGGTCAGGCCACGATCATCAATGGTATGAGTTATCCCAGTCTGCCGACCGGGAACAACGCCTTCCAGCAATCGCCCGCCGGTCAGCGCGACACGGTGTCGCTGGCCAGTCCGCTTTCGAGTGGGACGGTGTACTTTAGCTTTCTATACAATCAGGCGGGCAACAACGGCGGCAACGCCAACGGACTGTTTTTGACCGGCAGCGGTGCAACGAGTCTTTATGTTGGTTTGACCAGTCCCTGGAGCGGCACGGCCGGCGAACTGGGCCTGGGAACAATCACCACCACCAGCGCCGGGGCCACGGGATTAAGCAGTGTTCTGGCGCAAATGCCCGGGCCGAGACAGTTGATGAATTATAACCAGACGAATCTCATCGTGGTGCGCATTGATTTCAACACCTCGGGAAACAACGATACGGTCAGCCTCTGGCTTAACCCGACCGCGGGCGTGACCGCGCCCGCCGGCAATATAAATGCCCCCAACCCCGACCTGGTGTACAGCACTTACGATGTTGGAACGGTCTCGGGGATTGGTTTGAATTTTCAGGGCGGCGGTGCGAATGAACAGTACGACGAAATTCGCGTGGGCACCAGTTACGGCAGCGTGGTTGGCGCCACTGCCGGGGCCACGATTCCGACCACCCTGGCGCTGTCAGTCGCTGCGGGTAAGGAAGTGAGTTGGACGGCCAATGCCATCGACAGTTATCAACCCCAGAGTTCGAGCGATGGCATCATTTGGAATAATCTGGGCGGCGTGCTGATCGGCAACACGGTCACCTCGGTTTATGATCCCTCACCGTCTGCGCATTATCAGGTGTTGGATTATACGGTGGGCGGGATTGGCAACGCGGTCACCAATGGCAGCTTTGAAATTCCTGATGTGAACAGCACTGGCGCGCTGGGCTGGTCGGGCCCGGCCAATGGCATTGACGGGAACGGCAATTATATTGGCGTGTATGTCACCAATAGCTGGGGGGCGCTAAACCCGGTGGACGGAACGAACATCATGTACCTGGAGGGCACCACTCCGGCCACTGGACCGGTGACTCCTCCCGGTGTGTTCTTGAACAGCGGCCTGTTCCCCATTCCGGCCGGCGGCGTGAACTATCCATTGACATTTAGTTCAGCGAATCCGGTGACCATCGGTGGTGCCAACCCGCAATATCAAGTCGAATTCTGGGACGTAAACCAGGCGTTTGTCGGTGCCTCCGCGTTTTACAGCATCGGCGCCGGTGCCAATTGGACATTCATCACCAATAACATTGCCGCACCGGCGAATGCGGCGTACATGAGCGTTAATTTCATCGAGGCTCTCGGCGCGGGCAACGGTTGGGATTGGGTCACTTTGATCGACAATATCCAGGTGGATTACGCCATCCCGGGCCCAACGAATATTCTGGCCGCCGCGGTTCAGGCGGGAGCGGTTTTCACGGCGACGGTTGAGACCAATGGTGTCACGGCGACGGCCGCGACGGGCAGCGTGGTTTTCCAAACGAACAGCGTGGCGGAGAGCACCGGCATCGTGGGTAACGGCATCGCCAACAGTTCACCGACAGCCGTGCCCTCTTCGTACACGATTACCGCGATCTATTCCGGTGACGGCACGTACATTGGCAGCACGAACACGCTGGTGATCGGCGGCAGCATCTTCGGCACCGGCAATGGCTCGGTGAAACTGGCCGGCGGCCTCACCACAGTGGTGATGTCGGGCATCGCGGGCAACCTGTATTCCTTGCAGCGGGCGACGAATGTGATGTTCACTGCCGGCATCTCAAACTTCCCCGCTGTGACGGCGCTGCCGAGTGGTAGTGTGACCAACATGGATAACTTCAGCGACCTGGGCGGAACGCCGAAGGCGGCGTTCTATCGGCTGCGGTATGTGCCATGACTGAAAGCAAGGCTTCCGCCGCCACCCGTTGGGCTTTGGCGCGTCTAGGAAGGCTGAATTAAGACGGGGAAAGCGGCGGCTGAAGGTTTCAGCCGCCGCCAACGTTTTTGGCGGAGAGGAAACCCCCAAAGGGGCGCAGGAATCTAGCGGCCATAATTGGTCAACCGGCTGACTAAGCCGGCTGACGGGGGGATGTGTCAGGGTTACCTGGCCGCAGCGTCTCTAAACTTTTGTGGCAAAATAATATGAAAGCCGGAGCCGATATCGATACGACCAGTTTTTAATCGCCATTAATCTAATCCACCCCGACCAGCACGCTGGACGCCATGATGATGGCGTAGGCACGTTGGCCCTTTTTAAGTTTGAGCGACGCGGCTGATTCGCTGGTGATAGTGGAAACGACCTCCAGGCCCGGCGCGAGTTCCAGCGTGATGGCGGAAGTGACCGGGCCTTTTTTGATGGCTTTGACTTTTCCCGGAAGAATGTTGCGAGCGCTGATTTTCATAGTATTTCCTATCGTCCACCGCATTGTTTTTGTGCTTTACCGGCGATCGTGGACTGGCTGAAACATTTAGTTGCCAGCTCCCTGCTCCGCTGTTTTGGATCATAATATCCTTGGCGAGAGGGTTTGCAAAGCCTCACCCATAGCGGTGGCCGGGACCGACACACGTAATGTTTTCAAACATTCGATTTGAATCTTGAAAACGATTTGTCTCATTTCGAAAAGGGCGTATTCTCTCGACCATGCTTGCGCGCAAGCCAATCCAAGTATTAAAACGCACATGAACCGACTGCTTTTTCTTTGCACCGGAAATTACTATCGAAGTCGCTACTCCGAGATTCTGTTTAATTCGCTGGCCTCCAGTCATGAGCTCGATTGGCAGGCTGATTCCAGAGGATTAGCTTTGGATCTCACCGGAGGCAACCTCGGCCCGATGGCGAAGGTGGCGTTTGAATCACTCGTCGTGAAGGGCATTCGCTGTACTTCCATGAAAAGATTCCCCATCCCAGTGTCCCAAGCTGATTTCCAAGCCGCCGACTTGATCATCGCCTTGGATGAGGAGGAACACCGGCCAATGATGCAGGTACGATTTCCAGACTGGGAAAACCGGATTATTTATTGGCTCGTTCACGATTTGCACCTGTGGGCATCGGAAACTGCGCTTGCCGCGATCGACAGTCAGGTCAACCAACTCGTAAAGGAATTACGAGATAATCCAAGGATTCTTGGAAAGGCTAACATTTAACGACGGTGTCTAGCCTGAGTTCTGGAACATCTGGTGATGAAGCAGTCGTAAATGGATCACTCCTATGATTTTGGTATTTCAGTTTATTTTACGGTAAGGGCTTCCAGCTTTGAGCGCACTTGCCGGGCTTTGCGCACGTTGTCCGCAGTTTGCTTGCGGGAGCCACGGCCGGCATTGCCGTAGTGGCACATCGCCAACCACCTCAAACGCCAATTTGCCACTTACCTGGACCGGCCTTTTCAATTTTATTTTGACTTTCGCGACAAGCCGGTTTGGCCATCCAGAACGGGGCAAGTTTTGCTCGAATTTCTCCGCAAAAACACGCTTGCCCGTTTGAATAAACTGGTGGCCATATGCTGTAAATAAATCAACAGTCTGAGGCGTTTTTTGGACGTCAGCCCTGCATTCGTGGACACAAACGTGCTGTTCCCGCCTGCCGCCAGCCGAGTGCCGTCCGCCGAACTGGCGATGGACGACCAGTTTTGTAACGGCGCACCCGTCTGCGTCCAAAACTGCGCGGTGGCAGAGGTGACGAAAAGAACCAACCTGCCGACGGCAAGCGTTATTGAGATTAAGATTTTCATGGAAATGGACGTGGTCAATGGTTCTAAACTGGGATTTTCCTTATGGTTCCTTGCCCACGACGGCCATGGGACTTACTCCTAATTCTCCTCTTGCTCCATCGCTTCGCATGTCGTTTTCCAGCCCAACCTCGGTTTTTTCCAGAATTAGTTTTGCTTCGTATGATTTTGTTCTAGTTAGAAATCCGCCTGGGAGGTGTCATTCCACTGCAACGACGACCGGGCAACGCTTGGCACCCAACCCCGCCATGATCTGGCCGCGGTTCGGCCGGCTCATGCCGAGTTTAAGGCAGTCATATCAAGTTATCAGTTTTGGTATTCACATTTTAGCTCTACACTCCCTAGTGGGCCTGCACAAATGCCAGTATGGCAACGCAACTGAAGCAGCCCTCGCTTATTTGCGGTTTTTAGTTAAATCAGCCTTCGCGAATCGATAACCTAGTCGATCGGCTAGCTAGGCAGGCGGTGGAATTCTGTTAATGATTGTTGCTCAAGCCCATATAGTGAACACCACCATTTCATTCCGCACCGCCCTGCTCTTCTTTCTTGGAACACTCGCCGCCCATGCCCAGGTGCAACTTTCCCTGCAAACGGGCGTGGTTTTAAGCTGGCCCACGAGCACCAACGACACATATCAACCGCAATGGTCGCCCGTTTCCGGGGCATCTTGGAACGCACTTGGCGGAGCCTTACCCGGCTGGGGTGGCACGAACTCACTGTACGATCCGGTGTCAATGGGCACCCGCGGTTATCAGGTCTTGGAAATGGTTCCGGGTTCGGCCCCGGTCTCGGCAACGGTGGTGAACGGCGGGTTCGAATCCGGCAGCGGCATCCTCGCGAGCAACTGGCCGGTGACGACGGCGGCCGGAGGACCGGTTTACGGCGTGCGCACGAATGATAATCCACACGGCGGCGCCGACAACTTTGAAGTCTATCTGGCCAGCACAGGGGCGGGTCCAGTGGTGGGTTTTCAGCAATCCAATGTGCCGGTGGCGGGCGGGACGACCTACCCATTTACGTTCTACGCCGACGCCCTGTCGGGCAGCGCAGGTTATAACGCACAGTGGCGAATCATTTGGAATACGGGCGGGGACACCGGATTTCAGACTTATACTCCGGGCAATAATACCTATGCGTTGATCAGCAATTCGGTGGTCGCTCCGAGTGCGGCGACATCGGCAACCATTTTTTTCTATACCGCCGGCGCGGCGAACCCAGCGCAGTCAGCCACGATTGACTTTGATGATGTCGTCTTGGGATCGGGCGTGGCCAGCGCCGGCAGTCCCGGTGTGACCAACGTCCTGCCGGTAGCCGTCCAGGCGGTCGCCAATGTGAGCTGGTCCAGCGCGAACGGCGTGCAGTATCAGCCGGAGTGGACCACCAATGTCGCCGGTGGAAACTGGGCAACCAATTTTCCCATGGTCACGGGCGATGGCAATCCTCATTCCATTCAGTTTCCGATGACAAACAATCCATTGTTTATCCGGCTTTATACGCCGCCCGTCATCATTTTGCCACCATCCAACCTGGAACAGATTGTCTCGGGCACGACCAACGCCATCGGTCTGGACTGGACGGCCAGTGCCACCCCGAATGTGACGGGTTACGAGATCCTGTACGGTTTGGATAGTGCCAACCTGACGAATTCGGTGCAGGTCGGGAATGAGAATTCTGCGATCATCGCAAACCTGACGCCGGGCCTGACTTATTATCTAGCGGTGGTTACGCTCGCCGGCGCCGGCCAAAGCCCCTCGCCGAGCGCCACGCTATCGGCGCAGCCAGACACGACGATCGGCATTGTTGACCTCTTCGACACCAGCACACCCCTCGAACCGGATACGTTCTTGAATACCCCCACGGCGCTAATTACGGAAATTGCCGACCGGCCGCGCGCCCGCCATGCACGGGAAAGCCAGTTCATGTTATATGACACTTATTTGATTTTCTATTGGGAACAGCGCATGACGGACATCCAGATCGTTGACACCATTGTCAAGGGCGGCTCGACGATTACCTTCAACATTTCCACGCTGAATGCACTGGATCAGCCGAACATCCGTTTCTTCTTCCAAGGCGAGACCACGGTGGCGCAATACAGCGACAATCTCTATGCCTCCCAGGTGGATGCGAGCGGAACGAACTGGACCGAGACCATCAACTACAATACGACCTATAACCGGCCGATTCAGCTGGGTGATCGTTTGGAATTTGAGTTCAGTCCGTTCATGCTCACGGTCACCAACGGGCAGCTGAATTATTACGGCGGCGCGATCCTTTACATCGTTGGCCAGGGAATCGTTCCGTGGCAGGAGGGGGTGACCAATGACGCGGCGTCGGTCAATGCGGCCATTGATTCCACGATGATGCCAACAAATGGCTGGCTGGCGGGCGCGGACACGATGCCATACCAGTACTCCGGCGAGACAAATCATGTGTTTAACCAGTTGTCGCCGGACGCGTCGCCACCCACCGGCGAGTCATTCCTGCTCGGCCGGCGCCTGCATGAAACAGACTTTTTGGACGGCAGCCATGCCGAGCCGGGCAACCCGATTTATACGGAAATGGTCGGCAAACTCGGAGCCAGGTATAGCAATGTCAGTTGTGTGTCGTGCCACGTTAACAATGGCCGCGCGTTACCGCCCGCGATTGGCGCGCCAATGATCCAATCACTGGTGCGAGTGGGGAGCGATGCGAGCGGCACGCCGGATCCGGTACTCGGGTCCGTGCTGTCACCGCAGGCCACCAACGGAGCACCGGAGGACAGCGTGGTGATTTCCAGTTACACGACGATCACCGGGCAGTATGGTGACGGCACGGCGTATACGCTGCAGCAGCCAAACTATACTTTCGGCAGTTATACTCCGGCGTTTTTCTCGGTGCGTCTCGCGCCGCAACTCGTGGGCATGGGGCTGCTCGAGGCGGTGAGTGAAAGTACCATTCAGGCCCTGGCGAATGCGGACAATGCTGGCACCAACGGCATCTCCGGTCATTTCCAGACGGTGACAGATCCGCAGACAGGCCAGCCACGGCTCGGACGTTTTGGTTACAAAGCCGGCAAGGCCCGGGTTATTCACCAGATCGCCGGAGCACTCAATTCGGACATGGGCGTGACGACATCGATTTTCCCGATTCTGGACGGGCAAACCAACAGCGGGCCGATCGGACTCGCGGACAGTTACCTGACGAATTGGAATCGCTATATCTCGTGCCTGGGCGTGAATGCCCGGCGCAGCCTAACGGACACGCAGTGTTTGCAGGGCGAAAAACTTTTCGCCAGCGCCAATTGTGTGCAATGTCATTCCCCCACGCTCCAAACCAGTCCGTATGCGCCCTTCGCCGAACTTCGCAATCAGTTGATTCATCCGTACACGGATCTGCTCTTGCATGACATGGGTCCCGGGCTGGCGGATAATCTGGGCGAAGGCAACGCCAGTGGATCGCAGTGGCGCACACCACCACTCTGGAGCATTGGCCTGACGCCTGGGGTCAGCGGTGGTGAAGCGTATCTGCACGACGGCCGGGCGCGCACGCTCGAAGAAGCGATCCTTTGGCACGGCGGCGAGGCGACGGCGGCGAGAGAGATGTTCCGCAACATGTCCGCTTCGGATCGGGCGGCGCTCATTGCGTTCTTGAAGTCGCTCTGAAATATAAATTGGCCACCGAGGCACTGAGGCACAGAGAGCTTTGGTTGCCAAATTGCAACGGGCTGCACTACCGTCTCCGAAAGCGGTGTCTTCGCTTCGCTTTGCCACGGCAGTCCATATCAGCACAAACCATGCTCTCGGCCGGGCCTTAAGTTACTGTTACAATCATCTTTTTGGAATCCTCCGTTAGTAGAGGGGACGTGAAGGCTGAACAAACGCTTTTGGAGTGCGCCGACTTGTGGCCATTTCATGTCACTTGATTTTGAGCTAATTTGGCGCTTTAGTTTGGTTACACTCATGGGTTTAACTAAATTCTGGCGGTTGTTCCGTATCCTCGTGCTGTTATTGCTGCTGGCGTTTGTCGCGCCGGCGCGGGCTTTTATCTTTGACACGTTTGGGGACGGCTTTTGGACCATCATCAACAATGGCAATGGCAACACGCTGGTGGTTAACTCCGCGGGCGCGAGCCAGGCCGTGGCGACGAACACAGCGTTTCAGCAGCAGTTCGAATTTCTTTACAACGAGCAAGATGGCACGTTCCGCCTGCGTAATCATAATAGCTGGCTGTGTATTGGCGCGCTTAATGCGTCCATCAGCAATGGCACGCCGGTCGTGACGGTGGCGAACTACACAGCCGCCGCTGCGCAAAAATGGAATTTTGTCGCGGTGAGCAGCGGAGTTTACCAGATCGTCAACATGGCCAGCGGACTGGCCTTGCAGACCGACAACGGTTCGCCTGCGAATGTGACACTGCAGCCGGTCTCCGCCGACAGTTATCAATACTGGCATTTTGCCTTCCAGACGCATTATCCCAAGAAAGGCCTAGCCGGGTGGGACAGCCAGCTGCCCCGTTTCAATGCGAGCTGGCTCTACAATTGGGGGTGGGGCACCAGCGAGGGCCTGTCATTATCACAGGTTTTTGCCCCGATGCAGTGGGGCAACTGGGGAATCGGCACCTTGGATGCCAATCTATCGGGGCCACAGGAGGTGCTAACCTTTAATGAGCCGGACAATACGGGCCAAGCTAACATGACGGTGGCCCAGGCAACCAATCTCTGGCCGGCGCTGGAAGCATTGAACCTGCCGCTGGTCAGCCCGGCGCCGACCTCACCGTTTGGCGGCTGGCTCGGAAATTTTTACTCCGCCTGCAGCTCCGGCGGCTTGCGGGTTGATTACACCGCCATCCACGAATACCCCGAGGACACCAGCGCAAGCGATCTGATGAACACGCTATACAGCGTTTGGAATACCTGGGGTCGCGCCGTCTGGCTGACGGAATTCTCCATTGTTAATTGGGACGGCAAAGGCACCTGGTCCGAAGAGAGTAACTACCGGTTTGTGGCCGAGTTCATGTGGCAGGCGGAAGGGATTGGGAGTGCGGGTGGTAATGAATGGTTGAAACGCTATTCGCTCTTTTTTTTCAGTGGTAATCCCACCGCCAACCCTTGGGATGGCACCGGTCCGACCAGCGACACTTTCCTAAATGATAATTATACCTTCACGCCCTTGGGCGAACTGTATGCCGGTTGGGACGCCGACACGACGCTGCGTGCAAACATCCCTTATTTTATCCACAACTGCGCGACGTGCTTCCGAATGGCCTCGTGCCGGAATCTCAGTGGGCCGGCATCGTTGTCCATCCGCCACGAAGACGCCACAGTGCAATGGATTCTCACCAACGCGCCAGACGGCAACATTTACATTCAATCTCTGGCCGATGGCCGGCGATTGCGATATAGCAATAGCTTACTGGATCTCGCGCCCCCCGGGACAACCGGCTCGGCGGTGGAGTGGAATTTTAATGGACCCGACAGCAACGGCTATTATTTCATAAACAATTACAACGGAACCGAGACCTTGAGCGCCAACGGCAGTGGGGGCGGTATCTCCATCAGCATCGTGCCCTCGGGCTCGCCGTCGGACAACACACGCTTTAGGTTCGTGAAACCCTATTATTCGGCTTCGCTGGCACCCGTAACCGCGCCAACCGGCTTGGCGGCCGCCATCGCAAACCAAAGTGTCACACTGAACTGGACGGACAGTGCACCGCGTTACAATGTTTATCGGAGCACCACCTCGGGAGGGCCTTACACCCGGGTCGTGGCGGACCTCACCGCGCCATTTTACACTGACAACACTGCAGCCAATGGCACAACCTACTATTACGTGGTCACGGCTCTGGACAGTCTGGAGAATGAGTCCGGCTATTCCGGCCAGGCCATGGGAACGCCGGTGAGCGGCGCGAACCAGGGATTGGTGGCGGAATACAAATTTGAAAATGGTGTGCAGGATACCAGCGGCAATGGCTTTAATGGCACCCTGTCGCCCCAGGGCGTAACCGGGTATGTTCCCGGCCAGGTGGACAATTATGCGATTAATTTCAGCGGCGGCGACGATTCGTATGTAACGATTCCCAATCCGGTGGGCAACGACTTCAGCATTTCATTTTGGATGAAAACCACCATGACGGGCGGCACCGGACAGTGGTGGGCTGGCAGCGGTTTGGTCGATGGGGATGTGCCCGACGCAACCAACGACTTTGGCGTTGCCCTGGTGGGCAGCAACGTTGGTTTCGGGATCGGGAATCCGGATACCACGATTACCTCCACGACCGCGGTGAATGACGGCGACTGGCATCATGTCGTGGCGACGCGCAGCGGCGCCATAGGGCTAATCAAGCTCTATGTGGATGGTGCGCTGCAGGCCTCCGGCACTGCCGCCACAGCGACACGTTCGACGCCGGTGACCCTGACCATTGGCTGCAGCCACAGCGCCGTGGAATCCTCCGGCAGCGGCAATTATTTTAACGGCAGCATCGACGAAGTGCGGATTTACAACGAGGTGGTTAGTGCCGCCACTGTGACCCAGCTCTATTCGCGGGGCCAGACACTGGTGGCGGAATACTTGTTTGCGGGCAATGCACATGATAGTAGCGGATTTGGCAATAACGGCACCATCAACAACAACGTTACCTTTGTTGCAGGCAATGTGGATCCGCTGGCCGCGCAATTTGACGGCTTGAGCAGCTACATTGAAATTCCTGTCGCGGCGATCAATGATTTCAGCATCGCCTACTGGGTGAAAACGACCGCCAACGGTGGCTCCGGCCAGTGGTGGAGCGGTCTGGGGATGGTGGACGGCGACGCTCCTGGAACTGCCAATGATTTTGGGACTTCACTTCTGGGCAGCCGTCCGGCTTTTGGCGTGGGCAATCCTGACACAACCATTACCTCCAGCGCAAACATCAATGACGGCAACTGGCATCATGTGGCGGCCACCCGCGTCAGCGCCACCGGCTTGATGAAACTGTACGTGGACGGAAACCTGCAATACAGCGCCACCGGCCCGACGAACCGGCGCTCCGCCTCCACCGGGATGCGCATTGGGGCAATCCAATCGGGCGGCGGATTTTTCCCGGGCGCAGTGGATGAGGTGCGAGTTTACAATTATCAGTTGAACGCCAGCCAGATTGCCTCATTGGTTTCCCCGCAGCCGTTGCCTGCGCCATGGACAAACACGGACATTGGAGGCCCTGCCGCCAGTCCGGGCTACGCTAATTACGCCAACAACAGTGGCGTTTGGACGGTGGGGGGCGGCGGCAGCGACGTTTGGAGCACCACCGACCAGTTTCAATTTGCCTGGACCAACTTTGCCGGCCCGGGAATTCTCCAGGCGGATTTGATTTCCGCCGCGACCATCAGCGACGGCACCACTAATGAAAATGCCAAGGCGGGAATCATGTTCCGCTATTCGCTGGCCACCAACGCGCCCTTTGTGGCACTGGTGCATGACCAGAGCCAGGGTGTGCAATTCCTCTACCGCGATACAACCGGTGCGGCGGCCGGCCAACAGGGCGCCAATATCGTGATCAATCCGGCCATGTGGTTCCGCCTGGTCCGGAGTAACAACACCTTCACCGCCTATTATGCCACTTCCGCCGGCCCGCCGACCCAGGTCAGTTGGATTCCTATCGCCTCGCACACAACGGTCATGCCCAATGCCGCTTTAGCAGGCATTCTCACCTGCTCCCATGCCGCCACCAAACTCGCTAGCGCGACCTACGCCAGCGTCTCAATCTCGCCGCCAACTGCGCCTACGCTGCTCGTTCCGGCAAGCCAGATCATCAACCAAAACACCACCACAGGCCCCTTGTCAGCGAGTATCAATGATGTGCTGGTGCCGGGGAGCAATCTCGTGCTCACCGCCACTTCCTCAAATACCAATCTGGTTCCCAACGCGAACATCGTTCTCGGCGGCAGCGGCAATTCCCGCACGGTTCAGATCACGCCGGCGGGCTATCAATCCGGCGCCACCACCATCACGCTCATCGTGAACAACGGCCAGCCGACCGCAAACACCACGACCAACTCGTTTCTCGTCACCGTGCAAACCACCACGGCGGGCGCCTGGCGACAGCAATATTTCGGCACGACGGCAAATGCCGGCAACGCCGCCGACAGCGCCGACCCGACCGGCGACGGTATGGTCAATGTGATGAAGAGGTTTTTCGGCCTAAACCCACTCGTGTCGTGTCCGGCGTCAGCGTTGCCTTATCCGCTCCTGGTAAATACTAACCTGACGATTAATTATGATCATAGCCTGCTAGCCACCGACCTGACTTGGCAGGTCGAATGGAGTCCTAATTTATCCGACTGGCTGACGAACGATATCGCGGATCTTGGCGTGAGCACAAATGGCAGCATTGAAGTACGCCAGGGAAGCATTCCCGTCAGCACGGCAGATCCGCTTTTTCTGCGAATCCAGGTGACTTTACCCTGAGCTTGTCATTCATCAATTAGCCTATTTGGGTGATGGGCGGGTGAGACTCTTTGCTCCTGCTAAACATTCGAGATTTTCCAGCCTGCAGTATCCAAACGCAAGAATTTGTTCTTTCGGGAGGTATTCGATAATTATTTTATCCCACTTACTTCGTTTGCACGTTTTGGATTATTACTCGCACGTTCCACGTTGTCGTTTCCAATTTTGCCGCCGCCTTTTTTCCATATCCCTTCAGCAATTGAATTCTCATCAACGCTCGTTTTGCTTGCGCCGGATGCGTGGCATGGCCGTTCCTTCCGAGCGCCTCTCAGGCAGATCTTTCCAGGCAATCCCACCATATTGGACTTTTTCAATTAAAGACTGGAATAAAACATATCTGCCCGAGATTCCTTAAGTCGTTTACCAACTACATTGAAATCCTTTTTCGTCTGTCGTTCGCTTGTCACACGACATTCATTCGCAGGCCAAATGGGCATCTCTTTAACACTTAGAATTCAGCCTTCAAAGCCGCGGCGGTTGCCTCTTGTCGCGCGTTGGCTTTGGTATAATACTAATTTCAGGAAATCTACATGCGTGAAAAATCATTCTCATCCCCTGTCTGCCGCCGCTGGCGATCAAAATCAACTAGCCTTGACCGCGAAGCGGTTGGCGGCGATTGTCGAGGCTTCGGATGATGCCATCATTGGCGAAGATCTGAAAGGGATCATCACGGATTGGAACCCGGGAGCGGAACGGATTTTCGGCTACCGCGCGGACGAAATCATTGGCACGGCAATGACACGACTGGTGCCCGCCGATCAGCAGCAGGAGGACAGTTCGATCCTGGAAAAAATACGCCGCGGCGAGAAGGTGGATCGTTTTGAATCCTTACGACAGGCCAAGAACGGCCAGGCAATCCAGGCGACAGTCACGGCGTTGCCGATTACGGACGAGGAGGGAAACATTATTGGGGCGACGAAGATTGTCCGGGACATGACCCTGCGAAAGGAGCACGAATGGGAGCTTTCGCGGATGACGCGGTTGTATTCAGCCTTGAGCCATATCAACGAGGCGATTGCCTGGACGGCGACACGCGAGGAGTTGTTCCAGAAAATCTGTGACGTTCTCGTGAAACATGGCGGGTTTTACATGGCTTGGGTAGGCTGGCATGATCCGGAAACCCGGAGGATTCTGCCGGCGGCGGTTGCCGGCAAGGAACCTAATTATCCGTATACGGTGCAGGTTTATGGCGATGACCGGTTGGAAGGACGGGGGCCGGCGGGTCAGGCATTCCGCACGGGCAAGCCTTACATTTGCAATGATGTTCGCCATCATCCCGCCACCCTGCCGTGGCGGGAGCAAATGGCGCAATGCGGTTTTGAATCCTCCTCGGGATTTCCCATTCTGATAAAAAACGAAGTGCGCGGCGTGTTGATGGTTTATTCAGAAGAACCGCGTTTTTTTCAGGACAAGGAAATCACCTTGCTCAACGAGGCCGCGTGCGAAATCTCATTCGCCCTCGACAGCTTTGCGGAGAAAGAGGTGAGACTGGAGGTGGAACGCGTCGCGGCAAATGAACGGCTGTTCTCCGCGACGATGATTGAGAGCATGCCCGGGATCCTCTACTTCTTCGATGTTCAGGGACGTTTCCAGCGGTGGAACCGCAACTTTGAAACGGTCTCCGGGTATTCCGCCGAAGAAGTCGCAAGGATGCACCCGCTGGATTTTTCACTGGAGGGCGAGAAGGAGTTGGTGAAACAGCGAATCACGGAGGTATTTACCCACGGAGAATCGTCGGTCGAATCCTCGTTTGTAACCAAGGACGGCCGGGCACTGCCTTACTTTCTCACCGGCAGACGCGTGGTATTCAACGGCAAGACCTGCCTGGTGGGCGTGGGGGTGGACATTTCGGAGCGGAAACGGGCGGATCTGGAACTGCGGGAAACGCAAGCGCAGCTGGAGGCGGTGGTGGAGAACCTGCGCGAGGGACTGGTGATGGCAGATCCAACCGGCGGTTTTTTGCGCTGGAACCCGGCTTCATTGAGGATGCTGGGGTTCACCGATCTGGAAGAAGGCCGGCGGCGGCAGCGCGAGTTCGCCGGGATCTTCGAACTGTTCACGCTGGAAGGTGCCCAGCTGCCTTATGAGCAATGGCCGTTGGCGCGGGTGCGGCGCGGTGACGTAATTGACAACTTCGAGCTTCGCGTGCGGCGCATGGGCGAGAACTGGGAGCGCATTTTCAGTTATTCGGGGACGGTGGTGCGCCTCGCGGGCGAAAAAGACCTGGCGTTCATGACGATGCAGGATATCACGGAGCGAAAGCGGGCCGAGCTGACCCTGCGCGTGTTGAATCAAACGCTGGAACAGGAAGTGGCCGAGCGCACCAGTGATTTACAGGCAGCGCTGCTGCGCGCCGAGGCGGCGGACCGGTTGAAGTCCGCATTCCTGGCCACGATGTCGCACGAACTGCGGACGCCGCTCAACTCGATCATTGGTTTCACGGGGATTGTATTGCAAGGGCTGGCCGGTCCGCTAAACGCTGAACAAATCAAACAGCTGGGAATGGTGCGAGGAAGCGCGCGACATTTGCTGGAGTTGATCAATGACGTGCTGGACCTTTCGAAAATCGAAGCCGGGCAGTTGGAGGTCCGGACCGGAACGTTCAATTTGAGTGAGGCGATCGCCCATGTGACGGGGCTGGTCAAACCGTTGGCGGAGAAAAATGGCCTCACGCTGGAAATGAACGTGCCGCCGGGGTTAAACGAAGTGAATAATGACCGGCGGCGCGTGGAACAAATTCTTTTAAACCTGATCAACAACGCCATTAAATTCACTGAACGAGGCGGCGTAAAAATCACGGCCGAGAGGGTGGCGGATTACCAACCGTCTCCGGGCGCGGCCTCGCTTCCGGCAGTGCGGGTGCGCGTGGCCGACACGGGCATTGGCATCAGGCCGGAAGACCTGGCGACGTTGTTCCAGCCGTTCCGTCAGATTGATGCGGGCTTAGCACGGCAGCATGAAGGCACGGGACTTGGCTTGACGATCTGCCGACGACTGGCAAGCCTGCTCGGCGGGGAGATTTCCGTGACGAGCGAATGGACCAAGGGGAGCGAGTTCACCCTTACCCTGCCCTCCCCAAAAAGGGCCATACGATGAAACAGGCTGTCATCTTGTTGATCGAAGATAACGAGCAAAACCGCTACCTCGCGACGTTCCTGCTGGAACAGCATGGTTACCGGGTGGTATCGGCATCCGACGGTTTAATTGGGATCAAGACGGCCAAACAATTGCAGCCGGACCTGATCCTGCTGGATATCCAGCTACCGATAATGGACGGGTACGCGGTGGCGCAGGCTTTGCGCCGGATCCCGGAACTACGTAATATCCCCATCGTGGCGGTCACCTCCTATGCGATGGTGGGAGACCGGGAGAAATGCCTCGCGGCAGGCTGCAACGACTACGTTGAGAAACCCATCAATCCGGAAACATTTGCGACCGAGATCGGAAAGTGGTTCAATCCCCATTCGTGAGCCAGCGAACCCCAAAAACCTTGTGACCCGCATACTAATTGTCGATGACAAGGAAGAAAACGCCTACTACCTGCAGGCATTGCTGGAGGCCAATGGTTGCGCGGTGGAATCGGCGCGGCACGGTGCCGAAGCCCTGGTAAAGGCGCGCCAATCTTCGCCCGATCTGGTCATCTCCGATCTGCTCATGCCCGTGATGGATGGCTACACACTGCTCCGGCTCTGGAAAGCAGATTCCCGCCTGAAACAAATCCCCTTCATTGTTTATACGGCGACTTACACTGAACCGGAGGATGAACAGCTGGCGTTGAACCTGGGCGCCGACGCCTTTGTGCTCAAGCCGTGCGAACCGGACGAATTTATTGTGCAGCTCCATCGCGTGGAGGCCAAAGCGGCGGCCGGCGCTCCGGCCCAGCCCAAAATGCCCGCGGGAGACGAAAAGGAGCTACTCAAGGTTTACAGCGAAACGTTAATTCGCAAATTGGAGGAAAAAACCCTGCTGCAGGAAGAGACTAACCGCGCCTTGCAGCAGGAACTACTGGAGCGCAAGAAGGTGGAGGAGGAATTGCGCTGGAAAACCGCTTTCTTAACCGCCCAAGTGGATTCCTCCATGGACGGCATTCTGGTGGTGGATAGTCAGGGCAAAAAAATGCTCCAAAACCAGCGCATGAATGAGCTGTGGAAAATTCCCGCGCCGATCGCCGACAACCCGGACGACAGGTTTCAGTTGGAATTTGTCGCCAACCGGGCGAAAAATCCCGGGCAGTTTGCAGAGCGGATAAATTACCTGAATGCCCACCCTGACGAAGTGAGCCGGGACGAAATTGAACTGCTGGATGGTACGATCCTTGACCGCTATTCCTCACCGGTCCGGGACAAGGCGGGCAGATATTATGGCCGGATTTGGACGTTTAGGGACATCACCGAGCAGCGCAAACTGGAAATGCAATTCCGGCAGGCGCAGAAAATGGAGGCCTTTGGCCAGCTGGCCGGCGGGGTGGCGCATGATTTTAACAACATCCTGGCAGTAGTTCAACTGCAGGCCGGGCTGCTGAAATCGGGCCATAACCTGACGCCAGAACAGATCGAGTTTGCGGGTTACATCGAGAAGGCAGCCGAGCGCGGGGCGAATTTGACCCATCAGCTTTTGTTCTTCAGCCGGAAGCAAATGATGCAACCGCAAAATTTAAAGTTGGAAGACATCATCTCCAACATTACCAAAATGCTGGGGCGAACCCTGGGAGATCACATTCAATTGCAATTCAAGTTTTCGGAAGAACCGCTCTATGTGTATGCCGACCGGGGTATGGTTGATCAGATTGTCTTGAACCTCACGGTGAACGCCCGGGATGCGATGCCGAAGGGCGGAAAAATCATCGTCGAAACGGCGGCGGCCGATTTTGATGAGGTCTCCGCATCCCGGACCCCTCAAGCCCGGCCCGGTGCTTTTGTATGCTTGAGCGTCAAGGACAGTGGCAGCGGCATCGCGCCAGAAATCATGCCGCGGATTTTTGAACCATTCTTCACCACCAAGGAAGTGGGCAAAGGAACCGGCCTGGGATTGGCCACTGTCTTCGGCATTGTCCAGCAGCACAAGGGATGGATCAATGTGGAGAGCAAAGTCGGCAAAGGAACCACTTTCCGGGTCTATCTGCCGCGGATCGCCAAAGGCTCGGACACAAGATTCTTTTGGTCCACGATGGCGGCCGTGCGAGGCGGTTCGGAAACCATTTTATTGGTTGAAGACGAATCTTCGCTGCGCAGAGCATTGCGAGCGACCTTATCGAGCTTCGGATACCGCGTGCTGGAATCTGCCAGCGGGGCGGAAGCGCTGGAGGTGTGGCAACAAAATGCCGGAGAAATCCGCCTTTTGATCACCGACATGATGATGCCCGGAGGGATGGCGGGGAGAGAATTGGCGGATCAGATTCTGAAACAAAAACCAGATCTGAAAGTGATTTACACCAGCGGCTACACCCGGGAAGCGGAATCGAAGGAATTAGCCCTCGAAGAAGGGTTTAATTTTCTGACGAAACCGTTTGATGCCCAAAAGCTGGCGCGGGCGATCAGGAAGCAGTTGGATCAAGGGTGACTTCGGATAAGGCTAAAGGCTGGGGGCCAAAGGCTGAAAATGAAGACAAAAGGAAAACGGTAAACCGCGAATGGACGCCTATGAACGAAATTTTTGGAGGGGGATTAGCCAGCGTGGGGTAAATTATTTTATGTAATATCCGGAAACCTTCCAGGTGCCGTCGGCCTCAAGCATGGGCGTGACGGTCTCAACCGCCACCTTCTTGTTCGCAAACGAAGTGTCAAACTGCAAGACTACGTATTGGCCATCTGGCGCGCCCGGAAGTGATTTGGTGTACGCGGCGCTCTTGAACTTGCGAGCAACCAGATCCCCTAATGGCCGGCGGACGGCAGCAACGGTCTGTGCCCATTGATCCTGGGAAACCGCCGCCTGAAAGAAGCTGGCCGAGGTCTTCCAACTTGCGGCATAGTCGCCGGCGTCAACCAAGGCAAGCCACTCTTCCGCCGGCGTCTGGGCGGCTGTTTCCTGGGCGGTTGCTGCGGGTTGTTGCTGCCCCGTGAGGTCGTTGGTCTCGGCAAGGCGTGAACAAGCCGGGGCGAATAGAATGAGCAGCAAACTAAAAGTAGCTATTTTCATATAGGTAGTGTGGAGTTGAGTGGCCGGCGCAGCAAGGTCCGGCCCTCGGAAACCGATTGAGGCCGGGGCCGACTAACTAAGCCGATAGTTTTCATGGTGGTGTCTCAAAAGCGCGCCAATCACTAAAAGTACTCCCGGTAAGGCTAGACCCACTATCAACCAATTCAAGCTCCTCCACGGCGTTATTACAAAAAGGACAAATAAACCCCATCCAGAAAGAGACACGATTCCGCCCCAAAATTCCCACCGCCATCCAGCGACAATGCCAGCGAGAATGAGCGCTAGCGCTAGAAACCCAACCTGCAGCCTTACTGGTTGGGTAAAAGGATTAGGCATCCCATCGCCAACCGCCATGACTAGAATGAGCAAGCATAGCAAGGCGCCAATAATTCGAGCACTCCACCGGCAAGCAGCCGCACCCCGGATTGCTGTGTTCATAAGTCAACACCATTTTATCCTAAAGATCATGGCGCGCAATCCACGCTTCTTGGCCTGAGAAGGGCAAGATTGAAAGTGACTGCCGACGATCGGCACCCATCACGTCGTCTCCTGCTGGCTTAAAGCCACGCAGCTTTCATGAATTTTTGAGGGAATGAAGGGAGACGGAGACGTGGCGGGCTTGCGGAATGATGAATTTTTTGACTTCGATGTTTATGGCGCTCACTCTGAATTCAGAGAGGATGGTGGCGGCAATGTCGGCGGCAAGTTTTTCGATGAGTTTCCAGCTGCGGCCTTCACCGAATTGCAGCAGACGCTGGGTGACCGCGAAATAATCCACGGTGTCGGCAATGGCATCGGTCCGGGCAGCGGCGGCGAAATCGGATTCCATTTCCACGGTGAGCAGCAAGCGTTGCGGGCAGGCGCGCTCTTCGTCGGGCACACCAACATGGCAAAAGACTTCGAGATCAACTATGGAAATTTTAGGCACGGGTAGTGGCGGTGCGAGGCCGCACGGGCAATTTGGAGGTACGAGACCGAGCGGCCGTTTTTGCTTTACGGCGGATGGAGGGTTTTGTTTTAAAAACGGCGTTGAGGAGGGTTATGGTCGGACTGTTGAGCGGCATCCGCCTGGCGTCAACCGGCTTGAGCCAGCGGAATTCGCGGCCTTCATCGTTCAAAACCACCTTGGGGGATTTGGCGACGCAGCGGCAAGTATAATTGAGCAGGACGAAATGGGCCTCGTGGTAAAACTCCTTCGAAAGAATGCAATCCTGAACGAGGACGAATCTTATGTCCGTAATCTTGAGGGCGGTTTCCTCCATGATTTCGCGGCGCAAGGCGGCTTCAGAGGTTTCGCTCCACTTGATTTTACCGCCGGGAATGCCCCACAGGTTCGACCATTTGTGGGTGCGAATCAGGAGCACCTCTCCAAGATGATTGAAAATCAAACCGCCAACGGTGGAGAGCGGTGGACGGCCTTCCACCAAGCTTTTGGCGGGGGGCTTGAGTGCAAACCCGTTTTTGGAGAGCAACCCGCGCAGTTCGCCCAGATGTTCCACGATGACATCCGGTCCAGCCTGGCGAAGTTGCGGGAGGGTGTTGTAGCCGGTTAAGACGGCGCAGGAATGGACGCCGCCGTGGCGAGCGGTTGCGATGTCGTGGGCCATATCGCCAATGAACAGAGTTTCGGCAGGCTTAAGCCCGTTCTCGGCAAGGAGGTCGTGGATTTTTTCCAGTTTGTCCCAGACCCCGACGTAGGGTCGTTCGAGAAATTGATCGAAGCCGGTGACGTCGCATTGGACACGAAAATGGTCCGGGTGAACGCTGCTTAGCAGGAACATGCGTATTTTGTGCTGGCGACAGAACTCCAGAAAGTCGCGGGCATGGGGAAGCGCGACCACGGAAGTTTGCGCGCGCTTGAACTCGGCGTGGAACCAGGCTTCCAACTTTTCAAGGGGCAAATCCGGGGTATGGCGGTCGTAGAACTGCTTGAATGGAAGGCAGAATTCCGCGCGGAACTGTTTGAGGGACATAGTGGTTTTACCGGCCTGAGAGAGCACGAAATTCGAGGCCTGAAGGACGGCCGGCAAATCATCCACCAGGGTTCCGGACCAGTCGAAAATGATGTTGCGAATCACGGATCCAAGTTAACCGCCTGCAGCGCGAGCCGCAAACGAAAGTATCCTGATTGTGTCGGGTCATAAGGGGGAGTCTTAAATGAGAACTGTTGCAATTCACGAAGTGAAACTTGCACCCAAGCTGAGTGGCCAGATTCCCCGGCACCGCAAAGCGGTTGACCGGGCGCGGATTATGCCTTATGCAACAGTACTTAATCTGCAATGCTCATTGCTTTCCACAAGCCGTATGGGGTGCTTTCACACTTTACGAGTGACGGCTCGCCGAACCGTACGCTCGCGGAGTTTGGTTTTCCCCCGCGAGTGTATGCGATCGGCCGACTGGATGCGGATTCCGAGGGCTTGTTGCTGTTGAGTGATGAAGCGCGATGGAATGAGCAACTGCTGCACCCGCGTCATGCCCATGAGCGCGAGTATTGGGTGCAGGTGGAAAACATCCCCGCCCAAGATAGCCTGGCAAAACTGCAAAAAGGCATGACGATTCAAGGGCAAAAAACGTTGCCGTGCAGGGCGTGGTTGTTGAATCCCCAGCCGCAAATACCGGTACGAATTCCGCCAATTCGGGTGCGCAAACAGATTCCGGATTGCTGGATCGGCTTGGAATTGGTGGAAGGGAAAAACCGGCAAGTTCGGCGAATGACTGCGGCAATTGGGAATCCGACGCTGCGATTGTTGCGGGTACGGATCGGGGATTTTCGGTTGGGGGATTTGGCGTCGGGGACTTGGAAGACGTTGTCCGAGCCGGAGTGTAGGATGGTGGCGGGGACCGTGGGCAATACTTGAGGCAGGTAAAGTAATTCTAAATGCTAAAATAGAAAACGGGGTCGCCCAGGGTCCAGTCAAAACATCGTTGACAGTTCTGGTTCAGAAAATGGCCGACAGGGTTTGTCATAAAGAAAAGATATCAGATTTATTTAAAGCTAGATCTGATGGCAAGATGGTGCTACGCCGCACTGGCACTTCAGTACGTTGACCGGCAACCGCTAGAGCCGTTTAAATAGAACTATAGCCATTTGGCTGGGAAGAAATTTGGCCGCCCTCACCCAAACCCTCTCCCTGGAGAGGGCTTCTTTTGGGCGAAGGCGAGCATTCAACCTCCCTGCTTAGCTCCGCGTGGCCACGTTATTATTATTAACGGACTTTATGCATTTAACATGTAACCTTCAAACAAGAATTAACCAGATTTAAACAGCTTTCCTGCTGCATGCGTTCGCGAGGCGGATCAGACGGCGGCAACGCATCCGCAGGATGTGGTTCTACTTTTCAACATGAGACTTGGAAATACGGCTCACGCCTGGCATGCCAGACACGACGATTTGTTCAACTTTCGCCACTTTCTCCAGGCTGTAACAGATTTGCCCTTTGGCGATTACCTTGCTGAATGCAAAAGTTTTTGAACTCGGGCGGCAATCAAGTTCAGCGCCCAATCCCCATTTCATCACCCATATACTGACAAGGACACTGCCATGAAAAGCCTGCTTCGCCAATTGGGTTTTGGCTTCATTGCTCAATATGAGTTGATATTATGAGACGTACTCAATGTGGTGCTGAGTTGCGATTGGCCATGACAAATATTGGCAATGAAGGCGTTTAGCCCGGTGCCCGAATAGCTGTATCCAAAGCACCCAATCGCTGAATATGCAGCATTAAGGCCAGTGCCACCACCGTCGCTGTAACCGTAACAGTTTAATGCAGTATAGGCGTCTATCCCGTCGGCGTTGCCATAGCTTTGGCCAGTGCAGTTCTGTGCCACCTCCGCTGAAATGCCTCGACCATTGTTACTATTATAGCCGAAACAGTTTTCCGCGCTACTAACCATAAGCCCATCGCCGGTGCCATTAGCGGATGCCCAGCAATTTTGCGCGATTTGCGCGTTTATTCCGTTGCCGTTGCCAATGGCATAGCCGTAACAGTTTAGTGCACAGTCGTTGGCGTCCAGTCCATCACTATCAATACTGGTCCCACTACAATTTTGCGCCGTGGCGGCCTCAATTCCGGGTCCGCCATCGACCGGGTAAACCGAGCTGCCTTGACTGTCACTAACCGTGACACCCTGTATGCCCGAATATCCGCAATCAAATGCCAGACAGCCTTTCACGATATTGGCTGAAATTCCGTACTCGCCCACCGCGTTCACGTTGCATGACTCGACAATGGTCGTGCCTAAATCTCCGAGTTCGATGCCGTAATATGCCACGCCAGATACCGAGATGTGTGCCACCTCAACATTGTTCGGAGCGTTGCCCGAGAGACTAATCCCGGATCCGAATCCTCCGCCGGAGAAGTTGCCATTTCCCAAATCGATCGTTCCGCCGTGAATAAAACCGTTCTTGATGGTTATATTGCTCAGATTGCTGCTGATTAAGATGCCGGAGCCGAGGGTTAAGGGATATGTGGTTGAAGAAATGGTGAATCCGCTCAAATCCAGTGTCACATCGCTCGCCGCAATCGTTATGGCGCTGAGGCCGGTAGTAAGGTTTAAATTAGTCGTCAGAAAATATGAGCCGGGCTGTGAAATCGTATAGGGTGCCAAGGAGATCGGTGTGCGGGGCTCAATCTGGTTAAGTGTGAGCATCGTCGGCTCGGGAGGCCCCGGCGGGGTTAAAACGCCTTGCGCGGAAGCGATTGAAAATTGAATGTGAATTGTTGCCAGTACCAGGGCGGCTGCCATTTGAATGGCTTTCTTCGTTTTCATGGGGGGTGATGGTTGTGGGCTCAATACGGTAAGGGTTGAATCTCAACATACTCAGGTGGCGTTTCAAAACAATTGGTCTCATCGTTTGAAAGTGCTTGTGGCGCAACGGAAGTCACCTCGAAACGGAGGCGTTCGATGCCGTTATCAAACTTTAAAGTCGCCAGCAATGGAAACAAGTTGTGGGCTTTCACCAGGTCACCCCATCGCTCCTCCAATCTCTGTGGCCGGAAATGATGCGGTTGATTTTTCAAATAGGGCTGGAAGGGTAATAATTGATCTGTGGCCCATACCATCATCGTCTCGCCGAATTGTTTAATTCGGTATAGTTCACAGCCGTAGCCGAGCAGGTTGGTTTTTATTCCCATGTCATGCAGGTCAATATTCTCCATTCTGGGCGGCGGCATCATCGGCATCGCGGGCATGCCGCCAACTGCTGTCGGCACGGCCGGACCGCCGGGTGCCGTTGGCTGGACAACTCCTGCCGGCAGGTTTGGCACGGCCGGCATTTGAGGAAAACCCGGCGGCCCAGCTGAATTCCGGGCGTCCGGCAGCAAGCGCACGAAGCTGCGGTTATTGGGAAAGAGCAACGTGAGTTCGCCCGAATTACGATTCAGAATGTCCACCGGATGTGGCCAATTGGTGGTGGCAATTTCCACACGCAATGAATTGGGGCTGACTGTATAAAGCAATCCATCCGTCAGGCTGCCTCGGGTCATCACGGCCCTGATGCGGCCTTCAAAAGTTACTGCCCTCGACGTTATTGCGATTGCAGCGCACGAAACCATAATTGCTAATTTAAAACGGTCTAATGCGCTCATAATGGGTGCCTGATTACGACGGCATGTTGTGTTGATAGCTGTATCCGAGGGGGCCGCCGCTGCCGGACGGATTGGCGCTATGCGGAAAAAATTCAGTCCCGCCTGGGGCTCTATTGTTGCCAAAACAACCAATGGTGGTTTTGGCAGCAGATAATCCATAAACCAAGGCGTTAGAAACGTGAACGTCGAGCAGCAGCGTGCTACCGTAAGTGGCGTCGCCGCCAGGATATTTTGGAGCGTCAAAAGTCAATAGCGCGAGAAACGCCAACGTGATGAATGAATGGTGAGGCATCATTTTCATCAAAACCTCCGGAATCGACTTGTCATCATATAAACTGGGATTTCCCATATGGTTTAATGCCCACGAACGGCATGGGTGGCTTTCGTGATTTTCTGCCTGCTCCCTGAATTTGCAAGTCATTTTTCCAGTCCGACCTCGGTTTTTGTCCGGCGCAGGTGGTGTTTTGACGCCATTGTTGGATCCAATGCCATTTTTCTTCTGGCGGTAAAGACACCGCCTCCGTTGTTGCCGTGGTTTTCATGTGATTCATTTCACTTTCCTTCA